>Ga0209489_103422_pt1 | contig 30984 bp, 21 predicted proteins | sample SiratrowhiteBW_FD_187527 | JGI IMG/M metagenome (GOLD analysis project Ga0209489, IMG submission 187527) | Root nodule microbial communities of legume samples collected from California, USA - Siratro white BW (SPAdes) (version 2) | ecosystem: Host-associated > Plants > Roots > Nodule | place...
TATTTGTTTGGAGTATTGAATTGTATTATTACTGAACTGGGTTCTGAATTGACTCTTGATTCTGCTTACTGTTTCATGCAACTGTTCTGATTCAGTAAATTCAAATAAAGATCCAGTCTGTGAAACGGAATTGCATTTTACTGAAAAAATATCAAATTGTTTCAAAAAGTTTTGAAATCCAATTCACCCCCCCTCTTGTATTTCAGCCAAAATAGTTTCCAACAAGTTGCATAACATTGATAACTTTAATTTTTATAATATTTTTGGGTAATTTTTATAACGTAATTAACTCTTCCTAAGCTTGAAACCTGCTAAATTATTTATTTTTTATAAATAATTTATTTCATTTTATAGACTTTTCCACTAGGTTAAACCTATAGTTATAGTTCTCTTCATTTATAATACTCTTTCAATTCTATTCTCACCTTTTGGTCTTATTTTTTATATTTATCATTGTGTTAAAGATATTATCAAACACATTTTCTCTACATGCATTACATTAATATAATGTCTTATTAAATTGGTTTTTTAATAAGGCTCCCAAAAGATGTTTTGTTTTATCCAATTATCAGACTCACCATGTTCATGGAGTAACTTCAATTATTTCTTTTTTAGAAAAAAAACAAAGTTGTTTCCATAATTCAATTATTTTACCTTTTGAACTATGTGGCTCGGGGATGATCAATGTCAAAAACATAAAAGGACTAGTCATGCATAATTTTGTAGGAAGATTATAAAGAGTGACAATTACTGACCAACAAGAATAAGGCGGAGTCAAATTATTAAAAGATGAAAAACTAGCAGAACATAAAGCTAACCTCACATTTCTTGGTTCAACTACAAATTCAAGATACATTTTATCAAAATGTTTTCAAGCTTCACCGTCAGATAGATGACACAACACCCTAGGTTGTCATCTATTTTAATAGTGCCACCTCAGATATGGAGCATAACTCATTGTGATAAATAATCTCTTAAGCATGGGAATGAGAGAGGCTTTGTGACAAAAATTGCATTCTTTCAACTGCATATCTTGTTGGTGTAAAATAATTCACAATCATCAACACAACAACCCTTTTTTTTTTTGCAGTTAAACCAAGTTTTGAGACTATTTTTTGGCCCTACATAAATCTTCAGGAATAACATTACCACGAGGATGTGTTTCTTTCATAAGAACTAATGTTTGATAACAAGATCTTTGAGACATGTTTCCTTCTTATTTAATTGCTAAAAATCTAAAACAAAAAGATAATTCATTGTGATTATTACATCCAAGCCATAATGGTTTTAGGTCGTATTTAATAGTTTATAAAACCTTTCAGGCCTTTTATATTTGGAGACTCGTCCACACTTGGAGAGTCATCCATTTTCTGAATCATGATCCATTTCATACTTTAAACCAACAACATCATAAACCATTCTCTCAAATCTCTTGATGTATCCCTTTATGTTGAAAATCTTAGAAGTATGTATTCATAAATGATAATTAACCTTAATGGGCATCACATTTAGCCGGATTTTATGTGCATGACACTAAGGTAAGAAATTTTATTTTATTTCTCCTTGCTTAAAATTTTGTAAATAAATCTCTATGTCATGATCATAGTAGGGAATACATTACTGCTTCCAACTCCAAGTTTCTCAATATCTTTAACTAGAACCAAAACATGTTGAAATATAATTTAATTTAATTTTAATTTTTTTCACTTGATTTAGCACTATTATTGATTATATTTAGAGTTAATTTTAGTGTAAAAAACTTTATAAATATTTGTAGTAATTCTATTATTTACTTATTTCATATAATAAAAACATAACCATATTGCTTCAAAATCAATCAATCTAAACTTGGAAATTTAGGGAAAAAAAGTTTCAAATGCAAGGTAACTATTTATTGCACTTTCATTTTAAACAGGCACTCTCATGGTTGAGTGAAATAAGTTATTATATCTGTTTCTCCCTCATTATATTCCACCACTGTCACCACTACTTTTACCGTTGCACTTACTACTGTTTCAAAAGAAGAAAAATAAAAGTAGAACGTTAAGAAAAAATCTTGTTTCGAAAACCTCTTTGCTAAACACATGAAATGTATTTTGGAAATCCATTCCATAAGGTATTATATATGTTTCATAAAACTTATTCCAAGAATATATTGTGAAAAATGCATCTGAGAAGGTATATTATATATTTTGAAAAGTTTGTTCTGGAAATCTGTTATGAAAAACTTCTTTCAGAATGTATTTCATGCGTTTCAGAAATTTTATTTTAGAAATCTTGTTATGAAAATCTTATCTTATTTTAGAAAATGTGTTGTAAAATATATTTTATAAATTTTAGAAAGTGTGTTTCGAAAAAAATTTCAGTTATTTTGAGAGTTATAGGGATGGGGTGGGGGAAGCAATTGCCCAATTGGGTCGGATCTAAAGTACCCGTTTACCATGTGGTAGGTGTTGCCTGGTTAGCTTGACAATTCCTTTCCTTATTACGCAAACGTAGGTTCAGGAGGCAGAGACTCTCAACCAGCAAATGAGAGAGTTATGCTTATATTGTGCTTCATGCATGCAAATTCCCAAATCTCCAGTCGATAGGAGAATGAATATGTGAACGGACTCCGACGGACGCTTTTAGATTTGAGTTATTTTCGTGGTTCACACACATCAGTGAATGTGAACAAATTCTATGATCCTGTTTTTTTCATCTCTGAAAGAAAATGTCCGCATCGCAATATCTCGGAGGCCCTTCCCGCTGCGGCCGAGTTATAGGTCCATCACTCGACAAGATCATCAAGAACGCCGCCTGGCGTAAGCACTCTCACCTTGTCTCCTCCTGCAAATCCACCCTTGACAAGCTCGAATCCCTCTCTGACTCTGAATCGTCTTCAGGCGACACCCAATCTCCTGTCCCAGGCCTTTCCCCATCAGATGCCGACTGTGTCCTTCAACCTCTCTTTCTCGCGCTTGACTCTGCCTACCCTAAGGTTGTTGAGCCTGCTCTTGAATGCACCTTTAAATTGCTCTCTCTCGGCCTTGTCCGCGGGGAGATCAATCGCCCTGGCAATTCGAATGCTTCGCCGTCCGGCGTTGTCTTCAATATGATTGATGCTATCTGTAAGTCGGGTGGCCTTGGGGAGGAGGCAATTGAGCTAGGGGTTCTGAAAGTATTGCTCTCAGCTGTAAGATCCCCTTGCATTTTGATCCGGGCGGACAGTCTCATTCAAATTGTGAGAACTTGTTATAATGTGTACCTTGGGGGGGTCAACGGCACTAATCAGATCTGTGCTAAATCGGTTCTTGCCCAGATCATGACCATTGTTTTCACCAGAGTCGAGGAAGACTCCATGGATGTCTTCCTTAGAAGGGTTTCTGTCAGTGAACTTCTGGAATTCACTGATAAGAATTTGAATGAGGGCAATTCCATACACTATTGCCAAAATTTTATCAACGAGATAATGGAGGCCAGTGAGGGTGCTCCTCTCAAACCATCGTCTATATCACCTCCTATGGAAGTGCAGAAAGTCCCTCCACCATTGCCCAAAGCAGCGGATGAAACAGGTACCGACAAGTCGGATAATGAAGCTGGAGCAGATGGAAGTAAAATAAGGGAGGATGGTTTTCTTCTTTTTAAAAATTTGTGCAAACTGTCCATGAAATTCTCATCTCAACAGCACCCTGACGATCGTATTCTCTTGAGAGGGAAAATTTTGTCATTAGAGCTCCTTAAGGTAGTCATGGATACTGGTGGTTCAATATGGCGCGTGAATGAGAGGCAAGTAATGCCATACCCACCATTCTCTTGCACTCACATTTGTTGATTGTAATTTTTCATCCAGCATACATTTTTTATTCTATTCAGGGGCCTTCTGAAGCGAGACTTTCACATTTACAGAGATATAAGAATTAGAGAAACTAGCGGATTACAATTTCTCATATTCTCTTACAATCACTATTTGTTGAATGTATTTTTAAATCACTATTAGTTGCCTAATTCACATAGTATGATTTTTTATTCTATTTACGGGGTTTCTTGAAGTAAGACTTTCACATTTCTACAGATATGAGAATTAGAGAAACCAGGGGATTACCATTACTCACATTTGTCGGCGAGTTTGAATTTGGATCTCCTGGCATGTTTTGTTGTGGATGCTTCCACTCAAACCGTTTGAAAGACAAAAATTCATCTATGTGTCTACAATTTTCTTCTCCTTAACAGGATCAAGGCAAACAATTTGATACAGATTTGTAGCTCTTGTATTGTAAGGTCACTATTTTCTGAGCTTCTTGGAGAATGCTTGGTGTGTCCCCTTCATGGAAACAAGGAGGTTTCTTTTGTAGTTGGACAGAGAACTCAAGCTCCAAAGAGCCAAAGAAGAGTTAGGAAGAAGAAGCTTGCTCAAGGTTAGATTCTTGGATGTGTTTTAGGTAGGTTTTGGTTCAGCTAGCCTTAAGGAAGCTTGGCAAAGAAGGTATGTTGGTTCTTGTTAGGTGTTCTAAGGTTATTGGGTAGTTCTTGAAGTGTTTTTTGGAGGCTCAAGATGTTAGACGTTGCAAATGCTATGAATAGAAGATGCTAGCCTTGAATTTTGGTGTGGGGTTTGAAGGGTTTTGTTGCGGACACCTGGGGAAGGATGAGTATAGGATTGGTTTGAATTGTGGAAGCTATTTGGATGGTGTAATGAAAGATGGCCAAGAGCTATGGAAGGCCTTGGAAGATGGTTCTTGGTTGTTTTCTTGATAATTTGGTTGGGAATGTGGTGTCTAAGCATGGCCGAATGGTTGGCTTAGTGTATGGTGAGGTTTCTTGGTTAGCTTGAGCAAAGCAAAGAGCAGGACAAAAAAAGAATCGAATCAAGAAAGGAAGGAGTTAAGGGATTAGAAGATACCTTTAGAAGATAGATGAACTCCAATCTTGAACTTCGATCACACAACATAGATTGGTTCCTTCCTACTTGGATATGATTCACCAAGACTAGGAAAGGAATAAGCACCTACTTAGATATGTCTCACCAAGACTAGGCAATTGAGAGAGTAGTCGCTCAGAATATGGCTCACCTAAGATCTGCAAGTAGAAGAAGAATCACGCTCTTCTCAAAACACTACAGTTTTGTATTCAATCAAAGTTATTTTTACAAGCTCACTTGATCCCTATTTATAAGAGTTTGGTAGTGAGCAGGCCTAGTCCAAACACAAAGAGAACACCTAGATTAGTCATTCTAACCTAGGTTTAGCCTTGCTTCTTGTCAAAACTCTTCTAGAGGCCTCCTTGATGGCTTGGACTCTCTTCTCCCATTCTTGAGCTTTTTCCATGCTTCTTGTAGCTACTCCTCCATGTCTAAGTGTCTCTTGATCCTTGTCAAGAATAATGAGCTCTTGCACATTGGACTTCATGTAACTAGTACAACAATCCTAGCTTGATTGACCTCACCATAAATCATGTTTTTAATTCTGTCATAGGATAAAGCATGATTATCAAAATCATATGTGCTTCAAGAGAACTGTAATTTCTTATATAAAGAGAAGCAACTCGGCCTTGCCACAGTTTTTTTATCTTCCTTGTTCCTGCTGTATCAAGAACTTTCTCTTTAGGAGGTATCTCATCCTACTCTAGTAATACTTTCCTTCTTTCAATTGAACAAAATTTCTTTTTCAATAAAAAACCATTCTATTTTATTTTTAGGATTTAAGTAGTCTAACATGCAACATTTTCAGATTATAAGGAGGTGGCATGTTAATTAATCATATAATGCAAATATTCAAATACATTTGCCTGCTAGACTGCCCATATTTCTTTATTACTGTATTTTTATCTTCTATTTGGTGGTTCAACTTAAATTGAAGAAGTTTTGAATGTAACTTGTTTCAGCTACTGATTTTATAAATCTCTATATGATGCTCGTTTTTCTGCTTGTGTTTTAAGGAGTATTTCTTGTATATCTTTGAGTTTATCCATTGATTTTAGGTGTGGTTGTTTAGTAGTCATTGAAGTTACAGTATTTTCAATTTATGACCCATCAATGTTTTCAATTGATATCCCTTTTTATGCATAAAAATTCTATCCTTTTTAATGTGTGAGCTTAAGATGGATTTGTATGTGGCCAAAAAAGGCATTTTATTAACACAACAACTTCAACAATAAAAATGGATTTTCCCACTTGGTTCATTACATGCATCGAACAACAGGATTGTGTTTTGTCAAATCTTAGACGCTAGAGAGGTCATTTAGATCTAAATCCTGCTTAGTTATTTTGCTTTTCTTACTTTGCCTTCCTCTACTTGCTATCTTCCATATCTGATCAACTCTTTTTAGTAGGCCTTTTATTGGTCTTCTTTGACCATCTTATAGCTACTATAGTTGTTGATGGTGTGATATGAGCATGCCGTTGATGAAAAAAATCATGGCAGCTGATAATTATGGCTAACCTGTGACATTATTTTTTTATGGAGCAGCAATTACAGATGAGATCAGGCATGCTGTGATTGTATCAGCCATTAGTCCATCATCCTAACAATGGGCTAAAAGTCCATTTTGCCTACCCCTTTTTTTTCATTTTCCTGATGTAATACTGTGACAAGCAGGATGTTTTCCCTGTTCAAGTCCTGAACCATAATATTGATCCATGGCATCTTTTAGCTTTGTACTCCTATGTTGAAATAATTGTTTTTAGAACCGAGATTCTGAGATATAAAACGTATGCAATGTGACTATACGTGATAGTCAAACAATCTTTAGATTGTCTTAACACAGTTTTACATAAAATAAAAGCACAAAACACAAAAAGGTGGACTTATACTTCATGCAAGAGATGGTTTTGTCTAATTTTATGGCACTACTTGCTTCGGAAATTCAAAAAAATGTTGGAAATAGGAATGTTTAGAAGATAAGAGTTTCTTTAATGTTTATTTGTGCAGATAGCCTACATAATTGGTATAGCTAGGTTCATTGTGTCTTAAAATGTAGTGTTACTTTAAGTGTTCTCTTTTAAATTGTTTTGGCATTAAATAAGTTTGTAATACTCTTGAATATAAATAATTAATGGACTTGTTTGTTAAGTCTCTTGGGGGCCTTGGGTTTTCTAAGTTTTGTAATAGCTTGGTTCATAGGATATATATGATTCAACTTACGGTGGAGTGTGAAAATAGTAGCGTATGGAGTATTCTTGCTTGTGTGTTCAATGGCAATGACTTAATCATACGTGAAAAGGTTCTTTCCCCAAGTCTTACTTTTTCATATTATTGATAATAATTTGTCATGAGACCTATATTTCTCTTTTACACGGTGCAGGTTTCTCAATGCCATCAAGCAATATCTTTGCTTGTCATTATTGAAGAACAGTGCCCTCTCTGCGATGGCCATTTTCCAACTTCAGTGTTCCATTTTCATGAACTTGTTATCAAAATTCAGATCAGGCTTGAAAAAGGAAATTGGCATGTTCTTTCCCATGCTTATCCTTCGAGTTCTTGAGAATGTTCTTCAGCCTAGTTTTCTGCAAAAAATGACCGTTCTCAATCTATTGGACAAAATATCTCAGGATCCTCAGATTATTATTGACATTTTTGTCAACTATGATTGTGATGTGGATGCTTCAAACATATTTGAAAGGTATCTTGCTTTTGTAATATTTCGCTGTTCTTATACCCTGTTAGTGGTCAGTTTTCAAGAACAAAATGGGCTGATAATTCAAAAAGCTTACATGATAATTAAACCTGATTACCAAACAAAAAATAATGAATAGTCTTGTTAACAAAATTCTTTGGGTTGTTTTGATTTATTGATAGAAAAAAAAAAAAAAAAAAAAAATGCTGGCTAACTTCAATCCTAGGGATATCTTTGGAATTGTATGAAATTTAGATTTGGGGCAAAGGGATTTGGACTTTTTTGGTGTCGTTGGTGTCAAACTAGGATTGTTGAAATACTTTATTTAGGATTTCGAAGATTATAATTAGTTCTATTAGAAATATAATATAAAGCAGGGTTGTGCTAGGCCTTTGACAACTAACATAAAACTCTTCAATATACTGAACATGGATCACTCACATAAGATTTTTGCTAATGCTAATTTGTTACCCAGAAGTAACATGCAGTGTGACTCAAGTATATTGTCAAATTAAATGAGCTAGAGCTGCTGCATTTACGCTTGGATGTCGTGTTAAATGAGCAACATTGCTCACATTTTCTTGGTTGGATGTGGATAAAAAAGCTAGTTTAGAAGTGTTTGATTATGTTTGCTACTTGGAACATTGGTAATTTGAATTACCAATATTCCAAGTAGCAAATTAGAGTTGGATAACATGTTTTGGAGGAGGATAACATGCTTCCGATGAGGATAAAAACTATGTGTCTCAAAGATATCAATTGGGCTTGAGAAAATAGACATGGAGCTGCATGATTTAAACTTTTATAAACAGGGAGAGTTAGAGGAAAAAATGGTAGGATGTTATTGTGGACAAGGATATGAACAATCGAACAAATTACATTCTCATCATTTCTATTTGTGTTGTGATAATCAAACTCTCTAAAATAAGGAAATAAAAATATGTTGAAATGAATAAAGATTCTAAACGTATTCTCTTCTAATAAAAATATGTTTGTAACAAGTTCTGATAAAACATTATGTAATTTAGAGTAGAATGTCATGTGGAGGGCTCACTCTGGGTTTTCGTGTCATACCTGTTTCCTTGCTTGTTTATTGAGAAGTTTGCTTAAATGGTGTACTTGGAACGTTGTCTGTTCCAAGAATTAAAGTGTTCCAAGAATTAAAGCTTATTCAAGGTCTGCAGTATGAATCTAATAGACAGTTTTTTTATTTACTTATGTTTGTTTTGTTTTGCATCTTGTTTTAGTATTTAAACTCTTATAATTCCATCAGATATTTTCAGGATTGTCAATGGCCTTCTGAAAACTGCTTTGGGACCACCTACAGGGTCAACCACGGCTTTGTCTCCAGCACAGGATATTACTTTCCGACATGAATCTGTGAAGTGCTTGGTCAGTATTATTAAGTCAATGGGAGCATGGATGGACCAGCAGATAAGGATAGGGGATTTAGATCTAGTCAAGAGCCCAGAAAGCAGTAGCACTGCAGAAACTTATCTAATGCCAAATGTAGAAGAAGGAAATGCTTCTGATCATGAGCTACATCCTGATGTAAATTCTGAATTTTCAGATGCTGCTACGTTAGAGCAACGTCGAGCATATAAAATTGAACTTCAGGTATCCATTACTTGTCTCAGAGGACAACGAATGTTATATCATCATCATGTTAAACTATTCTCTTATTCTAGCATAGTATCGAGTTATGATTGGTGATTTTACCTACACAAAAACATGTGTTGTGTCCGTGCACAATTATCTTTTCTATCTCTCCTGCTCCCTTGAATTTTATTTTTACATAATTACACCTTCCTGAGCTTCAAATGTTCATATTCTGTGCTGATTTTTTTTTCTGGGTTAAATGCAGAGAGGCATATCACTCTTTAATCGAAAACCTCCAAAAGGTATTGAATTTTTGATAAGTAACAAAAAAGTTGGTAGTTCTCCAGAACAAGTGGCACTGTTCCTGAAGAACACTGCTGGCCTTGATGAAACCAAGATTGGTGACTATTTGGGAGAAAGGGAAGAGTTTTGTCTAAAAGTTATGCATGCTTATGTAGATTCCTTTAACTTCAAAGAGATGGATTTTGGTGAAGCTATTAGGTTTTTTCTTCAGGGCTTCAGGTTGCCTGGCGAGGCACAAAAAATTGATCGCATAATGGAGAAGTTTGCTGAGCGCTACTGCAAATGCAACCCTAGTTCTTTTAGCAGTGCAGATACTGCCTACATTCTCGCTTACTCTGTTATAATGCTCAATACAGATGCTCATAATAATATGGTGAAAGATAAGGTTTGACCTTGCCGAATCTTTTATATTGTGTCTTAGGCTCAATAGTTAGAGTTCCAGCTTTGTGTTACTTGGTGGCCAATCTTGTTGTGGTTTCTTTTCTATGCCTAATTAAAATTTAATGATTGGTAGATCCTATTTTACTGATGAAATTTGAATATAATAATTTTAGTTATATTATAGAAAATTATCCTTTGAAGGCAATGTGGTTTATACACATTATTCTGAATACGGCTTGAAAATATCAATAATTTTCTCTTTCCATTTCTTTTATCTTCTTCTGGTAGTTAAGGTAAATTTTGGCTTTGTGTCGGGGAAACCCTGTGAACATCATGAGCTATCGCATTTAAAATCATTTTGAAAACTATAAATCATTTGATTGTTAATTAAGATTGTAAGCATATCTTACAATGCCAAATATAGGTTTGACCTGACTTTTGTGGTGTATATTCTGTGTTAATGACTTTCCAGATGACAAAAGCTGATTTTATTCGAAACAACCGAGGAATAGATGATGGAAAGGATTTAGCAGAAGAATATCTCGGGGCACTTTATGACCAAATTGTTAAAAATGAAATTAAAATGAATGCTGATTCTTCTGCTCCTCAGGATAAACAAGCAAACAGTTTCAATAGATTGCTAGGGTTAGAAGGCATACTCAATCTTGTGAACTGGAAGCAGAGTGAGGAAAAAGCAGTGGGTGCAAATGGGCTTCTCATTCGGCATATTCAAGAGCAATTTAAATCAAATTCACGAAAATCTGAGTAAGCTAAGACATTGTTCACTGTTTGAATTTTTATTTTTAGGTTTATATTTCTCTTTCGTCCCTTGGGCCTAATTTTCTTTTGGTTCTCCAAATTTAAAAGTGATTTTTTCATTCCCCTAATTTGGAAATAGCCCCCCTTTGGTCCTTATAACCTTAAGGACTAAAAGTGGATTATTTTCACAGTAGCGAACAAAAATAATCATTTTATACTTGGGAGATCAAAAGGAAAATAAGCACATATTTGAGGGACCAAAAAGATATTCAAGAGTTATTTATATTATTATTAAATTTTTTGGAAGTGTATTTGGTTTCAAAACTGGACCTGCTAAGCTCTTTCTTTTTCACAATGTTTTGTTTCTTTGATTTATGTAAGTTTTGATTGGCTGTGCAACCTTTAAATCTGTCAATGGAATTTTATTTATTTTACATATTTTTGATAGGATATAGAAGGTTTAGTTAAAGGAATTTCATGATGAATAAAGATTTTCCTTTGAGGTGATCTAGTTGGTTGTATGAATTGAGCGTATGGAGTAGAGTATACTAGAGCGTCTAGAAAAGAAAGGCACCGAATGGCTCCTTATATAGATACGAAAGGGATTTTAACGTGTTCATGAGATTGAGGATGATGCTAGACGAGTGGAGAAGTACCTTAATCCCTATGTTATGAAAACAGGGATGACTTACAAAACTAGGCTAATTATATAGATTTTAAGCTCATGATCCGTAACATGAAGCTACAAGAGAGGGTAATTAAGCAGGTATTACAGAAAGTGAATTCGGTTTTATCTTTGGGAAATTAACTGCAGTAGCAGTATACTTGCTCAAAGCTTGATGGAGAAACATTGGAGGATTTAATGGAGAGACATTAGAGGATTAAAAGGAATATTCACCAACGTGAAAAAGCAGGGATGACTTACAAAACTAGGCTAATTATATAGATTTTAAGCTCATGATCCGTAAGATGAAGCTACAAGAGAGGGTAATTAAGCAGTTATTACAGAAAGTGAATTTGGTTTTATCTTTGGGAAATTAACTGCAGTAGCAGTATACTTGCTCAAAGCTTGATGGAGAAACATTGGAGGATTTAATGGAGAAACATTGGAGGATTTAAAGGAGAGACATTAGAGGATTAAAAGGAATATTCACCAACGTGAAAAAGCCATATCGTCACAAAGAGGTATTGTGGATGGCTTAGGAAATAAAAGGAGTTTGTCTAGCTTGTAGTCAAGAGAACAAAGATACGTAAGATGGTGTCACACTTAGAGTGAGCCTGTTAGGTACAAGCTAGAAAAGCTTTGAAGCTTTTCTATTGGAAATATAGAGCTTTTTCAACTAGAGAAGCTCTCAGAAGCTCTTTTTGCTTTGCATCCAGACAGACTCAATGTGAACATAAAGTGAAGCACCACTAAAGACTTTCATATGTCTACAGGAATGCACTAACGGTATCCAGTCTCTTTAACTTGGTCTTGGATGTGCCGTTTCTTACTAGAATACTAATTGGCATACACTCAAAAGTATAAACCTGGGGTACACCAGCAGACATTGTTAATCATGTATCTAAACATAGTTAATTTTGTTTTATAAGTGGTTAACTACTATTAGTTATTTCAGTAACTTCAATGCAGTTAACCATATGACAGTCAATAACCTCATAACAGTGTTAACCACCTGTGAAACAAAGTTAACCATATTTACACATGTAATTAACCACGTGAGATGGTCAATAATCTCATTACATCATTAACCACTCATGAAGCAAAGTAACTATCATTATACATTTCAATAATCTCATGACTCAATTAATCATATTTTGATAACTGTGTATGATCAAGTTTATTTGCTTTTAACCACTTGTAAATTAAAATTAGCCAGATTTATACATATTAACCACTTTGTACTTATTAATATATCCGTGAGGCAGATGCCATTATGCATGCATTTTGCAGATGACATGTCCTTGTTGGGGATTTGAGAGAAGAAAAAAATGGGAAGCAATAGAGGTGGAGATAAACTTTGGAAGCTTGACTTTTGTTTAAGTAAAGGGGAATGAAGTGTATGAAATGGAAGTTTAACTGGAGGTGTGAAACTTGAACACTAAATCATTCCACAATCATACCTTAAATCATTAAGTATCTTGGTCATAATAAAAATTGATAGGGAAATAGATGCAAATGTAATCCACAGTATTCGAGTGGGATGGAGGAAATAAAAATTTCTTCATCTATTGTTAAAAAGAAGAGATGGTAGGTGGCCAGAGCATTTGTAGAGAAGACCTCTACAAGTTCAATAAGGAGAGTATATCAGATAAATTGTAGTCTATTAGTGAGATGTATAGGTAAACCAAGTTATAGGGAAAATATTTAGAAAGATTTAGATTTAAATAATTTGTCTATTGATAGATTTATGAGAGGATTTTCTCTTTTGATACGCAACCTGGTGGGAAAAGGCTACAACTAATGTTTTTTGTTGTTTATATATTCATTGTCATGTGCTGCACCTTACATCCTTTCCATATTTGTATTTTTCTTTTCCTTGAAGGCTTAAGCTATCTGCTCAATTATTTACTATATAAGTGATGTTATCTTTCTATGCATTTCATAGTTTAGACATCCTATTTACCTGTTATTGCAGATCTGCATATCATGTTGTCACAGATGTGGCTATACTGAGGTTTATGGTCGAAGTTTGTTGGGGGCCTATGTTGGCTGCATTCAGTGTAACAATTGATCAGAGTGATGACAGGGTAGCTACTTCTCAATGCTTACAAGGATTTCGACATGCTGTTCATGTGACTGCAGTGATGGGTATGCAGACTCAAAGGGATGCTTTTGTTACATCTGTTGCCAAATTTACATATCTGCATTGTGCTGGAGATATGAAACAAAAAAATGTTGATGCTGTCAAGGTAAGTGAATCTTGATTTGGCTGTCATGACCTTACTAAATAATTTACATAAACATATCCTCATTTTACATTTATAATGACAGTTGTTTATTGCATACCTTATATTAGTGTCTATTTCTAGCCATATTGTTCTTCTATCAAAGAAGCAGTAATGAGTGGGTTACCTTGATTAGTACATTTTTTGTGTTTATCAAATGAATGAGCCACTTAATTTCATGTATGTCATTGTAATATCTTTTAATTCTTATTTTTCGTACAGGCAATAATATCAATTGCAATTGAAGATGGAGATCATCTGTTTGAAGCATGGGAACACATATTAACTTGCCTCTCCCGAATTGAGCATTTGCAGCTGTTAGGCGAAGGTGCCCCAAGTGATGCAACCTTCTTCAATTCAATTAATTCTGAAACAGAGGAGAAAGCACTGAAAACGTTAGGTTTCTCTTCTTTTAAGAAAGGAACACTCCAGAATCCAGCCATGGTGGCTGTGGTTCGTGGTAGTTCATATGACAGTACGAGTATTGGTGTCAATGCTTCAGCAATATTAACAACAGAACAGATAAATAATTTCATTTCAAACTTGAATCTACTGGACCAGATTGGGAACTTTGAATTGAACCATGTGTTTGCTCATAGTCAACGGCTGAACGGGGAAGCAATAGTAGCATTTGTCAAAGCACTTTGCAAAGTTTCCATCTCAGAGTTACAGTCTCCGACAGATCCCCGAGTATTTGGTCTAACTAAAATAGTAGAAATTGCGTAAGTTGCCTTGCCCTTTTAAGATAGATGTTCTCTTTGTGAAATTCATTCAGATTTCTTAAGTATTATTTTTTGACATATGGAGTTTGCGAAGTGAATTTAAATCATGTACATATTCATGTTAATTGATCTTATATCTTTTGGTATGAGGGAGATGCTAGTTGCCTGAAAGGGGGTCCTTTGTTGATTTTATTGGTCCTTAAGATAGGGATTGTGATGTCCTCTCAGCCATGTTCTTTACAGTTTGTAATTGGTGAATCTAAGTTATTTTCTTGCACATTTAGGATTAAAATTCTAATGATCGTTAAATCTGCTAAAGTTATGACTAGAACATGGTTGCATTTGCAGGCATTATAATATGAACCGCATCAGATTAGTATGGTCTCGCATATGGAATGTTCTCTCAGATTTCTTTGTGTCAGTTGGATTGTCAGAAAACTTATCAGTTGCAATCTTTGCAATGGACTCATTGCGACAACTTGCCATGAAATTTTTGGAGCGTGAGGAGCTGGCTAATTACAACTTTCAGAATGAATTTCTTAGACCATTTGTGATCGTTATGCAAAAGAGCAACACAACAGAAATTAGAGAATTAATAGTGCGTTGTATTTCACAGATGGTCCTTAGCCGAGTCAGCAATGTGAAATCTGGCTGGAAAAGTGTTTTTATGGTAATGTTAAAGTTGGCTTGATTCCCCCTCGCCTCCCCCAAACCCATGTTTGAGACATGGTTTCAAACTATTTCATAAAGAGCAATTTTTAATTTGTCAAACATTGCTCAATTGTTTTTATTAACAAAAGTGAAACAAATTTCAAGGTACATTGTGATTGTTTACTATTTTTTTGAAGAAAAGACATTTGATTACTTGCATACACACGAGATGCATTGAAGATAGACTTATAATTTTTGGTTGGTTTTTAATTCATTATCATTGAAACATTTGATTTTATTATTTTGTTGGCAATTTAGATAGTCCAAATGAGATACTTCAGGAATGAATATTAATAGTCAAATTATTGATCTAAGTTTGTACCCACTAAAACAGCTTGCTCAAAAGAAAATGAATACAAACAAAACAAAAGGGACATCAAGGATGCATATCTAGTCAAACTATTGAGGGTTTTCAAGAATCTAAATGTAATACACAAGTTTATTATACCAGAAAATTGTTATTGTAAATTCATTTAGCGAGTTTGCCTCTTGCACCATGTTGAGATAACGGGCATCATAAATGTACGTGTCATGTGTTAGTATTGGTGAATTGAGGCAATGGAACAATCATAACTTCTCATGCAATGTTTTTGGCTATCAGGTTTTCACAGCTGCTGCAGCTGATGAGCGGAAGAATATTGTATTATTAGCATTTGAGACCATGGAGAAAATAGTGCGTGAATTTTTTCCTTATATTACTGAGACAGAGACAATGACCTTCACCGATTGTGTCCGATGCCTTTTGACATTTACAAATAGCCGATTCAACAGTGATGTCAGCCTCAATGCAATTGCATTTCTTCGTTTCTGTGCAGTCAGACTTGCTGATGGAGGACTTGTTTACAATAAGAAGAGCAGTGTTGATGGCCCATCAGTTGTTGCAAATGGTATTTCAGATTTACAGGCCCATACTGATAACGATGATCATGTGTCTTTTTGGAATCCTTTGCTATCAGGTAACATGCCTTTTAGATGATTTGACTTAAAATAGTTGGTACAAAGGCCAAGCCACCATCTTGGTGGATCAAAATGCATATTCTTTTCTGTTGGATATCCCTTATTGACTAAACATATGGTTAAATTTATGTCGGCACAAACCTTACTTTCGGTTTTGTATAATTGAGTTAGAGTCTATCTTAGTAAAATTTATTGTACCACTCGTTATCAAGCCATTGTTAGACCACTCATTAATCTCTAATCTCATGTTCAAGATTTAAAATATTTTTGTGAAGAGGTGTAATGGAGATTACATGTCAACTAAATATATGAAATATTGTAGTATATAAGTAAGGGAGCAAACCTCACATTGGAAGCCAATTTTGTGGAATTGAATTAGACCTAAAATCCACTTTCTAAGGTATTCCAAATAAATGTCTATTTCTTGCATTTCTATTGACTATTCAGTTTATACACGATCTGCTGCTTTTGTATTAATTTTTGAGTTAAAATCTTGAGTGATGATTGCTGCATTTTGTCAAAGAATTGCTTCTTTTTCTCTTGTTAGATGTAGCAAATAATCGTATCTTTAGCTCCTCGTTAGTGTAAAAGGTCAAATATATATTAGTGGTTTGTTTAACCACATTTTGTGCAGCAGTGAGACGATCCAAATCTGTATAGGGATATTCAAGGCCATATTTTCCATAAATATTACCTGTTCTGTCTGCTTTCTGTCTGCTTTAAGTTAATATTCTGATATTTCATTGCAGGGTTATCAAAACTAACTTCTGATCCTAGATCAGCTATCAGAAAGAGCTCTCTGGAGGTGCTTTTTAACATTTTGAAGGATCATGGTCATCTATTCTCCCACACATTTTGGAATAGCATTTTCTGTTCTGTTATTTTCCCTGTATATAATTCAGTATCTGGAAAGAGAGAGGTGAATCTACATGAAGCCCATTGTTCAACTTCTTCAGTATCTGTGCATACTGAAGGAAGCACATGGGATTCTGAGACTTATTCAGTGGCAGCAGAATGTTTAATAGATGTATTTGTCACCTTCTTTGATGTGGTGAGGTCTCAGCTACCAGGTGTGGTGTCAGTACTGACAGGGTTCATTAGAAGTCCTGTTCAGGGTCCAGCTAGTACTGGAGTTGCTGGATTAGTGCGTCTCACAGATGACCTTGGTAACAAGCTTTCAGTAGAAGAATGGAAAGAGATTTTTCTGTGTTTGAAAGATGCAGCTATGTCAACAGTACCAGGATTCATGAAGGTCTTGAGAACCATGAATAATATCGAGGTGCCTCGCTTTCCACAGCCTTCCACTGACTTGGAAAGTTCTTCTGATTATGACTTGACAAATGATGAATTTGATGATGACAATCTGCAAACAGCCACCTATGTTGTGTCAAGAACGAAGAACCATATTGCTATGCAGCTACTTATTGTACAGGTTTACTTATTGCTCTTGTTGTATGTATATAAGTTAACAATTAAAACACGAGCGCTAGATTTAGTAGTATTCAATCTATATATTCATCCGTGGAATTTAAATTGTAATCCACTCATTTTTTTTTTTAGTTCTTTCAAGAAAAAGAAAAATTGGAGATTACGTAGTGCAAGCTTGATATGAGTTTCACCTCAGAACGAGTTTATCTTGATGGTATTTTTTGGTGTTCCATTTGCAGGTTGCAACTGATCTGTACAAAAAGCACCAGAAATCCTTGTCTGCAGCCAGCATCAAAGTCCTCATTGAATTATATTCATCTATTGCTTTACATGCTCGGGAGATGAACAGAGAGTCAATTCTGCTGAAGAAGTTGCAGAAAGCTTGCTCCATCTTGGAAATATCTGGCCCTCCCATGGTTCATTTTGAAAATGAGTCCTTCCAGAATCACCTCAACTTCTTACAAAATTTAAATCTCCGGGATCATTTTGTGCATGATGAGGTAGACCTGGAACAAGAGTTAGTTGCTGTGTGTGAAAACGTATTGGATATATACCTAAATTGTGCTGGTTCTTTTTCCACTCTTCACAAGTCTGATACCTTGCCTGCACCACACCGAAAACTGCCCCTGAGTTCAGCAAAGAAGGAAGAGATAGCTGCTAGGACATCTTTAGTCATCTCAGCATTGCAAGGGTTGACTGGTCTGGAAAAGGATTCATTCAGGCGGTTCATTCCACAGTTCTTTCACTTACTGGTTGATCTTGTAAGGAGCGAACACACCTCTGGAGAAGTTCAACAAGCCCTGAGTAATATTTTCCGTTCATCTGTTGGCCAAATTATAATGGATTAGGTTTAGTTTTGGCATACTTTGTTTTTGGATTTTGCTGAATATCAATCAGCATTTTCCGTACAAGCTACAGAACGAGCCAATACGTGGCCATATCTTGATTTACTCACCATTGTTGTGTAGTTTTATTGGTTTTTTGTGATTGTATGTGCCATTAATGTAAATGAGAAATTTATTTCAAGCGGAATATTGAAGTACAAGGTTTACTCAACGAGCTGTCAAGGACCAAGACTTCAGCACCTTTTATCTTTTTTTCAAGGCTATGACATAGGAATTAAGATACATAATTAATATTCTGACTTTTTAGATTGTTATAGCATTTCTTATTATGTCATTTAGTTAACTTATTGATTAATTTTCTACAATTTATTCGTCAATCTCTATTAGATTCCAAGATAAATTTGTAAAATAATTAAAAGATATATATATATATATATATATATATAGAGAGAGAGAGAGAGAGAGAGAGAGAGAGGGAGAGAGAAAACTATCCTAATTAAATGCTATCTATTTATGAAAAATAATTTAATTTAAATTTAAATCAATGCAACTTAAATACATTAAGACTGATATTAAGGTTTTAATATTCTGTTAAAAAAGCATTATTTAATTTTTTTAATCAGCAACAAATTATTATTTTTTTAATATTCTGTTAACAAATTATTATTTAATATGACACGCGTTATTAAAAAGAAGTATTATAATATAATATTTTACTCTCTAATTAAATAAATTATGACAACAATTCACTATATTGTAATATAATAGTTTATTATTAAATTACCATTTAATATAAAATATGTATAAAAATAATACAAATAATTTTCTTTAAGTTCAAATCAATCCAGTTTCAATATTTTACCATTTAATTTATATAAAACAGATTATGATCAACAACTATTTTAAAAATGATGTATTACTATCAAGTTAACATTTAATATAACAAAAACTAATAAAATAAATAAACGGGATTATAATATAATATTTTGTTATCAAAATAGCATTTAATATAAATATGATATGATAGAAAACTTGAACATGACTATAATATAATATACTGCTATTAATTTATGGTTTAATATAACAGACTAATAAAAAAAATAATGTAATTGTAATATAATATTTGTTTATCGAGTTATCCTTTAATATGTATAAATTATAATATAAAATTAAACATGATTATAATATTTTACTATTTAATTACCATTTAATATAAAATATACATAAATACTTCTTATAAAAGGTGTATGGTATTAAGACTTTTATTGTTGTGATTTCAAATTACAAACTTTTCATATTCTAAATAAATAAAATTTAAATATATTTTGTCTCGTATCAAGTTTTTTTAGTATATGCTATCAAATTATGGTTTAATATAAATAGTAATATAAAATTGTAATTAACTTAAATAATAATATTGTACACTGAATTCTTTGGAACAGTTGTACTACCTCTAAAACATGCATTTTGTTATTACTACATGAACCATTTGCACCTCTCCCACCTTACATTTTTGTACTAAGCACACAGTACAAACAATAACAATATAGGACGTACTTAATTACCTTAAACATTTTTTGATTGACCAAATAATAAAACAATAATAAAGGTAACTTACCTCACCGCACACCCAAGCCTTTGTTTTCTCCTACTCGAAGCTGTTCCTGAACACTGACACAAGACACCTCCACCCACCAAAAATGAAGGATGGACCTTGCAACCATGTCATAAACTCATTGGAACAAATTGGGAATATTGAAATGTTTGGATGCAGGAAGCAAATATCCAAGTTTAAACTCTAGCAGGGGTGATTCTTCCTGCACCTCACACTAAAAATACTAAAAGAGTTTTGGAAATACTAAAAAAAAAAAAAAAAAAATATTTTTGTAAAAAATAAAAAAAAAAAAAAAAAAAATATATATATATATATATATATATATATATATTTTTGTATTATTGTACTTCAAAATACAAAAAGTAAATTTTATATTACATATCTGAAATAAAAAAATTTATTCTAAATTATACAATTTAATATAATTTGAAATATAAAAACTAGAATATATATATATATATATATATATATATATATATATATTTTAATCTGTATAATCCAAAATATAAATTTTTATATTTTTTATTAAAAATAAAACATTATTTTATTTTTTAATGGAGTACAATAAAATTGTATAAAAGTGTGGAAAGAAGTGTTACTGTTGTCCTTGATTAGATAGAAAGGACCTATGATTTTCAATCCAATTACTCAACAACATTCATGGAAATACTCCATGAAGGCTTCAACCAATATAGGTAGGAAACTAGAAAATCAAGTAAAATGAAAAAACATGGAAAGGAAAAAGTTAAGAGAAAACACATAACATTTGAAACTCAATGAATAAGTGCAATATTGATTTATATAATATAAATAAGTTTTGTAAGATGAAAAATTAAGTATCAAACTCTAAAAATATTTAATTTTAAAAAAATTATATTTATACATCTCCTGTGTGAATTTACAAGGAAAATATATTTCTATTCTTAGATTTTATGTGCTCACTTTATTAAACAACTAAGATGATTGAACAATAAATTAAAGTACAATATAATTACAATGTAATCAATATTTTTTCATTTAGTTATATTTTATTTTTGGTTTAAACATGCTTTTAATATCTATAAATAAGCTTATGTTTATTTTGAATTATTGTAACAATATTTGTTAGTTTTAAATATCTCATATTTTCTCATCCATTTCTTTTTGTCTTTATCTTAATTATTGTTAGTTCATTACTAAAAGTGAAAATATTAATTAATATATTTTAATATAGAATATTTCAAATAAGGATAGTTGGATTTTTAGGCATATAATTTAATTATGTAATATATATTTTATTTTATTTGATATAGATAAGATAATTATATATATATATATATATGTATTTTATGTTTTAACTAAATTTTACTTTAAAATTATATATTTATTAAAAATAACTATAATTTACTCATACAGTTATAATTTTTTTGATATTATAAGTTTAAATGATTGTAAAATAGTTTATTTTCTAATAAATAATGATTTTATCTTATTTATATATATATATATATATATATATATATATATTAATCGAATTAAGTACTTACAAGTAATCTAGTTATTTTAATTAATATTTTATATTTTTGGTATTATATTAATTATAAATAATGATAAGAATTAAAAAAACAGTAAGAAAATGTTAAAAAATGTAAAGTTACAAACAAATTTATGAAAATTAAAATGAGACAATATAATATTTACAGGTGATTCCAATAAATTGTTATATATATATATATATATAATTAGAACTTTTTGTTAAGTATAATCATTGTATTGTATTGTGGAGTAAGTTTATGTTGAAGAGAAAGCATTTCCCTCATTCTGCAATTTTAGTGTATAATTTCTGGTTAGCATAGTCGCCACTCCACTGGCAGAGCTCTTTTCACTGTCTTTAACTCGAGTCGTCCAACAACGGTTAGTTGTTTTCCATATATGTGTATATATCTGGTTTCTATGGTATGCTAAATTTGTAGTTTCGCTGTATATGAAATCGACGTAGTAGTCCTGATTCGGTGATTCCTGATCGCATAAGTAGTGGGTAGTAGTATTTGGAAGATTCAATTGCTGATGGATAACGAGGTGTTAGAATTTGATATTGGGTTGGAAGGAGGGGAGGGAGAGTATGACGATGATGGAGGGGACATCGAACACCCAATTGAGGAGGAGGAATTGGGGGATAGCAGTGGGGGTGGCGCTGGAGCCACTGGAATATATCTTCCGGAGGGGGACCTCTCAGATCTGGAACCTTGCGAGGGTATGGAATTCGAGTCTGAAGAGGCTGCTAAGGCCTTCTACAATTCCTATGCCCGTCGTGTTGGGTTTAGTACTCGTGTCAGCTCATCACGTCGTTCCAGGCGCGATGGAGCTATCATACAGAGGCAATTTGTTTGCGCAAAGGAGGGTTTTCGCAACTTGAATGAGAAGCGCACGAAGGATAGAGAGATCAAGCGCCCCCGGACAATTACAAGAGTCGGATGTAAGGCGTCTTTGTCTGTCAAAATGCAAGACTCTGGCAAGTGGGTGGTGTCTGGCTTTGTTAGAGAACATAATCACGAACTCGTTCCCCCGGACCAGGTGCATTGTCTTCGCTCTCACAGGCAAATATCAGGAGCTGCGAAGACGCTCATTGATACTTTGCAGGCTGCTGGGATGGGCCCTCGTAGAATTATGTCAGCACTGATTAAAGAGTACGGTGGGATTAGCAAAGTCGGCTTTACAGAGGTCGACTGTAGGAATTACATGAGGAATAATAGGCAGAGAAGTTTAGAAGGGGACATTCAACTTGTTCTCGATTATTTGAGACAAATGCACGCCGAAAACCCTAATTTCTTCTATGCTGTGCAAGGGGATGAGGATCAGTCCATAAACAATGTTTTCTGGGCTGATCCCAAGGCAAGAATGAATTATACATTTTTTGGTGATACTGTAACTTTTGACACTACATACCGATCTAATAGGTATCGCTTACCATTTGCTCCCTTTACTGGTGTAAACCATCATGGCCAGCCTGTTCTTTTTGGTTGTGCCTTCCTAATTAATGAATCTGAAGCATCATTTGTGTGGCTTTTCAAGACATGGCTTATGGCCATGTCTGGACGTCCACCAGTGTCAATAACGACTGATCATGATTCTGTAATTCGATCAGCCATAATACAAGTCTTCCCGGAGACCAGGCACCGCTTCTGCAAGTGGCACATTTTTAAAAAATGCCAGGAGAAGTTATCTCATATTTTCCTCAAATATCCAAATTTTGAAGCTGAATTTCACAAATGTGTTAACTTGACTGAGTCAATTGAGGAATTTGAGTCTTGCTGGTCAACACTTGTAGATAAATATGATCTCAGGGACCATGAATGGCTTCAAGCAATATATTCTGCTTGCAGGCAGTGGGTACCTGTATATTTGCGAGACACATTCTTTGCAGAAATGTCCATCACTCAGCGAAGTGATAGCATGAACTCTTACTTTGATGGGTATATAAATGCTTCAACCAATTTAAATCAGTTCTTTAAGCTTTATGAGAAAGCACTTGAAAGTCGCAATGAGAAGGAAGTGAGAGCTGATTATGACACAATGAATACTTTGCCAGTGTTGAGGACCCCATCTCCAATGGAGAAGCAAGCATCTGAGCTTTATACGAGAAAAATTTTCATGAGGTTCCAGGAGGAGTTAGTTGGTACACTAACATTCATGGCATCCAAAGCTGATGATGATGGGGAGGTCATTACATATAATGTAGCTAAATTTGGAGTGGAACATAAGGGGTACTATGTTAAATTTAATGTTTTGGAGATGAAAGCAACTTGTAGTTGCCAAATGTTTGAGTTTTCAGGCCTTCTTTGCAGACATGTTTTGGCAGTCTTTAGAGTTACCAATGTGCTTACTCTCCCATCTCATTATATATTGAAACGTTGGACAAGAAATGCAAAGAGCAATGTAATATTAGAAGAACATTCTTGTGATGTATATACTTACTATTTGGAATCTCATACAGTTAGATATAACACCCTTCGACATGAGGCCTTTAAATTTGTTGATGAAGGCGCGCAATCTGCTGAAACTTATGATGTTGCAATGGATGCTTTACAAGGAGCGGCAAAAAGAGTTTCTCAGGCAATGCAAAATGAGGCAAGAATTCCTATCAGTAATGGAAAATTAAGGAGTCATGTGCTGAATGATGAAAGTCACACTAATTACACAAGTGCATGCCAGGAAGAATGCTTGAGCCAACATACATCTAAGGTCAGATTTCTTTTTTATAAATATTATTTAACCTGTTTAACTATGGAGGTATTGAGTGTGGTTTACTATTTTATCATCCCTTTTATGAAACCAGTCTTGAACCTTCACCTAATATTAAGGTATTATGATATAAATCTTCATCTAACCAATCTTGTATATTGAAATGGTTTCAGAACTACTATGATCAAGTGTTAGGAGTTTGATCCCTGCCACTCCCATTCTTATAAATAAAGTTCAATTACATCACAAGATAGAAAAACCTGTGGTGTGCATTGCCCTAAGGAATTGGTGTGACGGGTTTAGAAATGTATTACTGATGGAGATCCCATATAGAGTTATGACTAAACTGTAGTATACAAGTGAGTGCAAATCTTACCTTGCAAGTTAGTTTTGTAGGGTTGAGTTAGGCTAAGTTTACTTTCTAAGATAGTATCGGAACCTATCTTTATGAGGCTTGTTGAGCCTATTGTGTCACATGTTGTTGGTTGCTATTGGACCACCCATATATATTATTTCCACACTCGAGATGTCCAATTCTTGTATTAAGGAATGTGTTGGAGATGCTACATTAACTAGAAATAACACGAAATTATAATATATAAGAAAGTGTAAATCTCACCTTATAAGTTGGTTGTGTAGGATTGAGTTAGGTTTAAATTTTTCTTTCTAAGAATAAGTAGTCTTAAACCTTCATCTAACACCACAATATTTTAAGAAAGTTGGTCCTTGACATAACCTTTTTAGCTCTCACAATAAGGCTAGTTACTTTATACTCTTAATACTTCAATCACCTTTTTTTATTGTAAGTGATTTTGTGTGTTTTCTAGTCCTGATATATAATCATTGCAGTATTTGGAAGGAAGCTCTGCTATGAATTACAGGTCAAATAAGTAACGAAGATTGTAAACTAATTTAGAAGCCTAAACTTGAAATGACTAAACTTGAAATAATCTGAACTGATTAGAATCTGGGGGGTTTTATGTACAAATAATCCTTTTAAGGAAGGTAAATAGACAATATTACAGCTTGTCCAACTTAGAGAACCTGGGAAAAATAGAATCAGTCAATTATGACTGATTACTATTTTGAAATTAGTGGCAATAGTCAACATTCCCCCTAAAGCTTGGTGATAAGTGCCTGCAAACCATACTCAATTTGGATCTTGGTTGCTTATACTTTGAACTTGGATGAGCTTTAACGAAGACATCTTCTGTTTGGTGGGGTCAATAAACATTACAAAATGTATACATCCTATTATGATCTTTACACAGCATGGTCGGTCTCTTACATCATCCACATCATCATGTTGGATTAATGAAAAATGATGAGATCGTTTAAATGATCGAGTTGGGTAAGAGTGACATGGTTGGAAAATTCAGCATTAAAATGATTTGGAGTTCGTATTGAACAGTAAAGGGAATAACTTCTCGAGGTATGCAAAAATAAGGTGTCCAAAACGGTAGGAACATAACAAAAACGAGATTTTCTGCATTTCTAGTAAGGGATGGGGCTACATTGGTGTATTTAGCTGCCTCGTGTAGTCATAAACTTGAGGGAAATATAATACTGCATATTCCTCGACATTGTTAATCCTCCTCTTTGAATCCAAAACTTAACTTGAAGGAAGCACAATCCTACACATCCCTTGATATTGTTAATCCTTCTCCTTGAATCCGGAGATTGAAATTCACACGCGAGCAAGGAATTTAGTTACACAGTTAAGGTCTTGAGTCAATTTATTCATGGACAATAAATTGCAACACAATGTACTTAGTCAACAAAACAAATTCTAAAAGGTTTATTTAAACCTAAGACCTAAAAGGGGCTCTAAGCCCATTGCAATTAAAACACAAAAGATGTAAAATATAGTGCTACAGGGCACCTTGATTGGGGGCACCCCATGGCCAAGCGGTGAACAATTCAACCAAGGTTCCTTAAAGATTTAGATAAATTGTCTTAACAAGTTAGGCACTGATGTCGTTTTGATTCCTACAACTCAATATATGCTCAATACACTGCATCTATGTCAAGCTATCTAGACTGAGTATCAGCTTTAACCACAAACCTAATAGGTGTTTCCATAAAACGTAAAACTTTTTCGTTTAAACTTCCGTAGACACTAAAATTACGTCAATCACATTATTTGAGCCCGAGTTATTACTAATCCATTTTCTCTTGCTTCAATTCATTCCAAGAGTAATCTTTTTTCCTAAATCACAGACACAACCTAATTCAGCAAAAAATTTTAAAAAAAGAAAAAGTAAGCAAGTTACGATGGAATGAAGCCTAAACTAACACAAATGGGTGTAAAACAACCCTAAAACATGATGTGAAGGAGGACACATCAAGATTCCACTTCCTCATAGACCAAGTCAATAAAGGTAAGTTGGTGTTGAAATATCGTAGTGTGATGAATAGGTGGTTGATATTTTAACAAATCCTCTTAAGACTAACTGATTCTAGTTGTTTGGAGAATTGATAACGGTACAATCTATTGCTAATATAAGTTAAAAAGAAGTATCGTAGATAATTTAGTTAGTGGTTATATGTTAATTAGTTACTGGGTTATTAACTAAACTAACTACTTGTAATTGTCGATTATAAATACTGATGTTTCATAATCCCTTTGATCTCTAATATAAGCAAAAAAAGGAAAACTATTTCACGCTAATTTAGTTAACATCAATGTCACTAATTCTGTCTAAAAACAAATTATTTTCCTTAACTATATCTTATATCAGAACTGGATATCAAAAATAAATAAGGGTCTTTGGAAATACAATCTCAATTGAATGTATTTTAGGAATGATTTCTTTAAATATGGTAAAATTAATTTAGTTTTGCTTATATTTGAGACAACATATATATAGTTTTTCTTCTTATTTTGAGATCAGATAGAGTATGTAGTAAACAGAAGTGCAACTAACATTAGGAGATACAAAATTGGAAACGAATAAACCTTAGTCAGTAATCTGAAAAGCAATGAATCAGGAATAAGCATTTCAAAGAAGGCAAATAAATAGTATTATAGCTGGTCAAACCCTTTGGAAAATAAAATCAATTAAGACTGCTCACTGTTTCCAAATCAGAGTCCAACAATTATCTTTTGGGTCCTTCTACATGTCTCTGATTTTGGTACTGTAATCTTCTTTGTTGACCGATGAAGCCCAGATCAGGGATATGACACGGGTACGACATGACATGGATTCGAGAATACGATAATTTTTTGGAAATTAAGGATACAACATGTTTAGGATACGTTAATAAAAAATATATATGGTTATATGAAGATTTTTACGGTGAACAAAGTTTACAGGCCAAGTAAATTGGTAGAGAGGAAGAATAGCATGAAGAGGGAAGAAGACTAATCGACTTCCTATATTTTTGCTTTAGGGACTATGTGACATAACCACAAAGGAGATAGCGTCTTTGTTACTATTTTTATCTTTCATGAACTTAAATATTACCAGATCCCTTGTAAAGTAGTCGTATCCAGGCCATACATTGTATCCTGCAAATTTTTAAAAATATATAAAAAAAAAATCAGATAATTTTAGGATACATATCCCGGTGTATTGGTGTCCGACACGGGTACGGTACTGATACTTTTTCCATTTTGTAGTATCCGGGATTCATAGCTGTTGAAGTGAGTTGAAAAGGGGACGCTCTGATACTATCTTAGGAATTGGTCTTTAGGGTCTATCATAGATCCAATGTTGAGCTACCTACATTTGTAATGTTCTGTGCTGGTAGCCCGAGGCATTAGGGAGAGTGTTGAATTGCCTTAATTGCGGTCATCCCCTAGTCCAATTGTGAGAAAATGAGAAGGTAAATTTCTGGACATAGAAAGTCCCTGCAAAGTTGCCAGATTCACTGGAAAAGTAATTGGAATTCTGATAGCTGCCAGAAAATCTGTCAGTCACCTGAAAAGTCTAATAGCTACAAGAGTCCAGTCAAGCTTGCTAAGAACTTTTGCAAAAGTAGAGCCTTCTTAAATCGACAGCTCTTATACCATGTGAGAAAATAGCATGGAAATTTTCTAAATGTGCTTGAGTGTTTTTTCCATTCAATTTAAATTAATTTATTCATTACAAGAATGGTTACAAAGATAATAAATGCCCTCTCTACTATTTTCAAGAGAACAATTAAAATATCATAACTTTCTAAGGTACATTGGACTAAGCTAAACAGTAACTAAACTACTTGGAAAGATAATAAACATTAAATACTCTTATTTCCAACAGCACTTTGGAGGTTGTCTTAATTGCATCTTTAAGGATGGTTGCTTGATCCTACATTTAGTAGAGATATAACTTAAATAAGCTTTATAAAACTCAACTTGAATAAAACCATTGGAACACTCATTTTAACACTTGTTCTGTTAAATGGAGAGCATCTTAGTTATCGATATGTTGTACTTATAGAGAAGTTAAATACTTATGGTAGATTCTGCTCTAAGCTGTCTATTTTATGTCTGAACAAATTATTTGCTACAAATTTACTTTCCGTAGAATATTACCTGAATTGGCTACTATGGAGAACGCCAATACTTATGAATTCAACACATCATCTAAATAGATATTTGAAATAAACATTTGGAGTTTATTAAGCCAAATTAAACATTTACAAAATTACATGATTTGTAGAACATCGCCCTTTCACGCTGTGCAGAAGCTGGATTTGGCCTTGTTTAATACCTTCATATGGTTATTGCCGGATGCATTTACTTAGATCTCATAATTACACAACTATTGAATGGATATTGTCTGATATCCACTTTAGCTTTACATTTTGTAAATTTACGTGTCTAGCTTCTACTATTTGTTGGAGCAGAAGCATGTGCTTATTTTTGTCCTTGTTTTTGTCAAAAGTGCGATTTCAAGTGCATAAACCTATTTTGTTCTCGCATGCATGCATGCATTTTGATTGAGGAAGGTCAAAAATATTTATGTGTCGAAAGAGATTCAAAAACTTCGTTACCTTTTTAATTAGCGGATCTTATCATTTTTCTATCTAGGACTTAATATTCTTCTCCTAGATGCACTTTCTCTTATTTCTTTCAGATATTATATTCTTTCTTGGGGGTGGGAAAGTTGGAATTCTTAACAGATTTTATAGTATCGTTGGTTTAAATATCCATTCACGCTCAAGTATGCTTTGTTTATTATAATTCCATTGCTTTATGTACTGCAGGATGATTTGGATACAAATATTAGAAAACTCCTGAATGAGCTTGAGTGTGCAAATCGGAAGTGTGAAATTTATCGGTCCAACCTGCTTTCAGTTTTGAAAGCTGTTGAGGATCACAAGCTAGAGTTGTCTGTTAAGGTGGAAAATATCAAAATAAGCATGAAAGATGGCATCTAAAGACTCTGGAGAATTAACGTTGACCATGAGCTGTAACCTTAACCAAGGAGGTATTTGGTAAAGGATAATTTTTTATATACCAATAATCATGATCGCTGAAAATCATAAATTTCAAGAGTCACGACTTCTAAGAATCTTTGATCATGCTAATCATGATTTATGGGAATAACTAAAATCTATTATTTAATCATAGGCATTCCTCCTGAGAATATTTATACACGTTTCCTTGTAGGTCAGATTCACATGAATAAAATGTTTTTTTTTTTTTTTTTGATAAAACTCTTCTAGATATATACATTTTTTTCAAAAATATTCTTAGAGAAATAATTTTAGTTAATGCACTTCTTAAAACCATATTTAAGACAATTCCTTTTTATTTATCATATGAGATTATTCAGTATTTAGAACAATTTTTTTAAACAAGAAAAATAGTTTTTCTATCCCAATAGTAGTATTTTCTTAATCATTCATATCTTAAAGTGTAATGATAAATCAAATTTGTTTATTTGTTAGTATTTTTCTTTTTTTTTGGGATTGACTAATTTTAGTTGCAATGATAATTTTATGAAAATGCCATTGAAAGCCATCTGTTTTATTTTTGAAATGATAAAACCTTAGTAAGTTGACATGTTCCAAGCATTCTAAAAGAATTTCCGCAATAACCGACAAAAGAATGGCTTCGAAATTATTACTAAAAGCCTCTATTTTGGTATGCATAATTAAGAAGATAGTAATCAACTATTTTTTCGTGAACTAATATAAATTTTATTTGCATTTCTTACTAAATTATGTTTATTCAATCTAAATAATTGATATATTTTATAAGAAAATGTAGAAGTAATATTTATAAATAATTTATTATAACATTCTTTTGTACCTAAAGTAATATAAATTTTATAAACTAATTCAATCAAATTATACATTTGGATACATTTAGTTGTAAAAGGAATTTTCATAAATTTTAAAATGATCAAATATATCCAAGCCTCTACAAAAGATATTATATCTTCTTTAAATAAATGTATAGATGTGATTATTAATATTTTTTTATTAACTTTGAACATTGCTAAATTTTTCATTGTCTCTAATGTAGACACTTTTTAATGTTTTACTAAAATCTTTCTTGGATATTCTACGATATTACTTTTAATGACTTGTTAATTAATGTCTTGACAATTTTAAATTATTAAAATCTTAAAAATGAGTATAGGATTTAATATATTAAAAAATCAAAATAAAATATTTATTCTTCTTAAATTTTGTTATTTCACATTTAATAAAAATATTTGAGAGTTTATATAATGATTTTGAATGAACTAACAAAGGTATTGTTATATTTTTTATTATTAAATATTTTCTCTAGTAAATTACGACTTTCACCTCCTTATAATAATAGTTTATTAAAAACATGGTTACAACACTAATCAGAAAAGATTGACTTTAACCAAAAAAAAAGCTATTAGATTTCTGTTAGAAAGTTATAGAAAAAAAATACTAATAAGAAAAGATTGAATTTAACAAAAAAAAAAAAAAA
>Ga0209489_103423_pt1 | contig 30972 bp, 10 predicted proteins | sample SiratrowhiteBW_FD_187527 | JGI IMG/M metagenome (GOLD analysis project Ga0209489, IMG submission 187527) | Root nodule microbial communities of legume samples collected from California, USA - Siratro white BW (SPAdes) (version 2) | ecosystem: Host-associated > Plants > Roots > Nodule | place...
ATATATTAATTTTAAAATATAAGTTAGTGACTTTAATAATCAGTTAAATTATAAAATAATTAAATGTCAAATTTAAGACGATATATTTAACTAAAAATATAACATAATCCTTAAGTTAGTTTGTTTTCTAATTTATAATATTTTTAATTAAAATATAATTAATAAGCTGATATATAATTTATTTAAAATGTATATATAAATTAAAATTGTAAAAAAAGTACAACGATAATTAGTGAATTTATATTTTTGTTTGAATAAGCATTCCTTTGATTTTCCTTAAATAAAATTGTGTGAGATTCTAGGTATGGGGATTTTAAATAAACATTCTTTTCAATTAGAGAATGGTCACAATTATCAGGCTTTCGCATTAAAAAAATAGAAAGTGATAAGTTCTATAACTAGTTGATCTGGCCAGGAGATTTAAAAGCCAAGAATGAAACCAAGTAATTGATTTCGATCGGATATCATATGATTAGTCGTTCTTGACTTTTCGTTATTAAAAGAGGTAATTGTTAGGGAAAATAGAGTAAAAAGTAAAATAATTTAAATTAAGAAGAAACAGTATAAAATAAAAGTAAATAAATAATTCCTACATATGCTCAAATAAAAAATGTAATAATTTAATAATTTAAAAATTACTAAATTTTTTTTACTTAAAATCTGACTAATTACTTATAAATATTCGAATATTTAATTCAACATTATTCTTTTATATATATATATATATATATATATATATATATATATATATATATATAAATTAAAAATAATAAAAACATCTATAATTATTGTTATATCAAATTAAAAATGATTAAACGGTATTAAAATAACTTTTTTGACATTATGTATTTTAAAAATTATGAGACATTTTAATGTATGGTTATTAAATAATAATTTTATTTTGTAATGGATAAATAGAAAATTAAAGGATAATCTTATGCGTCTATAAATACGTCAGGTCTTTTAATTGTATGATTTTTTTATCCCAATAGCTTAAAGGAGGATTAGTATTGCACGCTCGTTATAATAATTATTCAGCTTTTGTATGAAGATATTAAATAATTTTAAAGAAAGATTTATTATTTAATACGTTCTTTTGTTACCATTTTATTACTGTGTTGAGATATCACTAAATAATTAAAATTTTATTCAAAATAAAATATTGTATTATTAATATATAGCTTTATTTGTATTTTATTGAAAAGCAATGACTTGATAATTATTGGAGTAATGAATGTTGATCTTTGCATGAAAGGTAGACTTAACTCACAGTACCACTAACAATAAGAGAAGGAAATGGAATTGTAGTACAAGTCAAATTATATGAGCCTAGTGATTATAAAAGGGTCATTCCAGAATTCAGAAGCATTTTAGGGCACTATGAAAACTTATATACAACCAACGAGTTACTTGTTGTAAAAGTTTAAAAGAGGTTGTTTCGAATGAAAAGTTTTAGATAGGTATACTCCAAATCTAGTTTCAAATAATAGGTAAGGACAATACATCATGGAAATATTTAATATTATTTTAAAATTACATATATTTAAATTATAACTTTTTGAGAACTTACTCTATTGAGTTATTATTTATCTTTCAACACAATTTGGTTAGTTTAAAATAAGCTATAATTGTCACAAAAGACTTGATCACTAAATGAACTTATCTCACATTGTGTTTAGAAAGAAGAAAGTTTGAAACAAGATGAGATACAAAGTGTTCATTTTGCCTCTATTTCAATGAATAAGGGCAAGAGACTAAGAAAACAAAAACAATAAGGAAATGCAATTACACCTCAAAGAAGAAGATAACAAATAAAATAAAACGAATCTGCACGCAATATTTGTTTCTTTTGTCGAACTCTCGAGCATGTAAACAACTATGACATTAATTATCATGCATGACATCATAAGGAAGAGTTTCACTAGTTGTTGAAAACCAAGAGATGGTGAAAGATACATCTATGTTGGTGATGGCAAGATGGTTCAAGTTGCAACAATTGAAAAATTTAGATTATTATTAAAGACTATGTTTTATTTTGATCTTGATGGAACTTTTACTGTGCCAATTTTTAGATAAAACTTGATTTTTATTTCTTTTAGACAAATTTGGTTATTCTTTCATTTGGAATGGAAAATATAGTTTGTTTATTATTCAAAATTGGTCGGTTCTAGTTCTTCATGAAGTGATTGGTTGTTAAAGAAAGAATTTAGAGTAAACAATTGTTTGTAGTACATATTAACATAAACTCCATGGTTGCGAATCCGATCATTAAAAGATTAATCTCCCAATAGAGTCTAAAACTTGTTAGTTGTTCTCTCTCGATAAATATGTCGAATTGTAATACAAATAAAAAAAGAGTTGTCGAATCCTCATGGACTAAGTAATATATTGATAGTTCTAAATCCCTTTTATAAAGAGTTGCATAGATGCGAGAATAATTAATCTTTAGAGAATATTAACGATTTTGCAAATGTTGACTAAAGGAGAACTAAATACAATGGTTGTAGTTATTAGGTATGATCAAGTATTTGGGGTTGAATAATGCTTGAAAACTAGTATTTACCCCTTGTTCACACATAAAATTATATCACAATTTTCCCTATTTTATACCATCAAACCAAGTTAATTCCTTAATCATGATTATCTAATAATCCAATAACAATTAATCAATCTCATTATTAAAGTCATCTAGTTCCTATTTTAAGATTCAAAATAGTGACATCCAAAAACACAACTTTGTTGTAGTCCTTGGTTTATTTAATTTAGTCCAGAAAAAGATAGTATTTTCAATAACATTCAATTTCTAAAATCAAGTACAAAGACTCCTCCAGTGTCTAACATTGAGTATAAAGCTAAACCAAAGCAGAAAACTAAATATAGGTGCATATGTGAATCAAGAAGAAAAGAGAAGTTATAATGTCATTCAATCCCAACAAATTGAAGTTTAGCTACTCATAATGAGCATGATGTTTCAATAAGTACAATGTAAAGAGTACCATAGTAAATCATTGCACAATGTGTAAGATATTTTCTTTCTCCTCCAGTACCCTTGCGCCAATCAGTCTTCTCTCTATTTATAAGGCTAAACAGCTTTTTCTTCACTTGATACCTACGCTCAAAGCCTAGATGTTCCGTTTAGTGAATTGAATTTGTTCAGCTGAAGTTTTCCTCTGTGTTGAGCTTCTCTACATCTTATTCTGTAGATTGCTTCTTTTTTTTTTCTTGAAGGTTTCTTCTTATGCTGAGTGCATCTCTAGCTTGCTCAGTTGCATCAAGTGCCAACTTACTTAGTCCATTTCGGGCCATTTATATCTGCTCATCTTTTGGAGTCAATTTTTGTATAGTTTTTTCTTCTTTGATATGCTTAGCTTTGGCTTCCTACACTCAACGGAAGCTTTTTGTGTTAGTCCATACTACTCGTCAAATTTGCTACTCCTAGCTTTTTTTACTATACCAAAATATGGCAAAATAAATCATAAGATCCAATTAACTTATTTCAATACAAACATTATGAATTTCTAAGTTGATTAGAGTTATATTTTTCGAAAGGAATCAAAGTTGTGCAAATAAAGTGGTTAAATCAAGTATAATGATAAATAATTTTGACACTTATCAAAAGACACAACCAAACTTAGTGTCTATTATAAATAATTGATTACTAAACATTACATAGTGATAGCAATTATTACAATTGGACCTTTTGTCCAAATTAAGTGTAACATTAAATTCTCTTTGTGTTGCTTCAATTCACACAAGTTTTATTAAAACATGTCAATACATCATTATATAAGAACACTTTGTATGCGACTTTTTATTTAATTTAAAAACTAAAGGTAAAACATGACTCCACATTGTTTTTCTTCTAAAATAAAAAAAATAATTATTTTACTTTTTTTTTTAAGAACAATGTGCTATATTTAAGCAAGGTGAAGTAACTAGTTATTTTCTAATTATAAACTATCATTTTGAGTCATAGTATGAACTATATGAATGAAATACAAAATGTTTTTCAAATAGATGGAAATGTGTCACATATATCAATCTTTCTCACCTAAATTAAATTTTAATTTTAGGTATATAGTAAACAACAATGCTCTAGTGACCAACACTTGTGGTGACCAACAATACTGAATCTTCCTTAGAATCATAATATATTTTTTTTCTTTTTCATTATCGTTCTTGTTTTGTTTCTCTTTTCTATGCCAACATTTAGAGGAAAAAAATGACCTTAATTTTCATGGTTGTAATATTATTCTTTTTTATCAAAACCTTATTCTTTCCTTGACTTTTTCCATTTTCTCCTCATCTTCTATACGGGAATTCATAATTATCTTCACTCTTTTATTACTGTGTTAATTTCTCTTTCTCTTGTTTTTATCCTTCTTTCAATCTTTCTTATCACCATTACCTGTTTTAGGATTATATCACCATTACCTGTTTTAGGATTATAGGATGTTGGATTTTTCCTTACATAATCATGTATATGTGATCATTGATGGTTTTACTTACTAACAAAGGCCATTTTGTTCCTAGTTGATATGATTGTTAGATTGAATTGACCAAAAGATATATTTGATAAAATATATAATTATATGGTTGCATACATAGTATGAAAGATGGTTGGATCCTTAATAATTATATATTAAAGAAATGATCAAAAGGTATTAAACTATTTTTAACAGTTATAAGTCATTTAATATCTAGTGATTAAAAGATAATTTTATTTTATAATGGAAGAATAAAATTGCTAAAGCACAATATCATCTGTCCAGCAATAGATTAGGTCTTTAGATCAGACTACATGCTTTTGATTTAAGTCCTGGTGTATCATTATAAAAAAATGATCAAGATTATTAGAGAGTTCTCTAAAAAAAGTGAAGAAAGTGTGATGATCTGAAAATGCATTCTTTTATTATTATAAATTTGGATATAATTCTGCTTTTAACTCGGTTTGTCAACCTGATAGATTAAGGGTTATAGTAATGATAGTTTTTTTTTTTTTTTATTATTAAAGACTTAAGTGATTGATTCTATCATAAATATTTAAATACATTTCATGTTTTGACATATTGTTCAGACTCTTTAATTATCTAAACTAACATTAATTAAAAAATAGTAATTTTTGAAAGTATATATATATATATATATAAAACACTATCCACGGTAAGTTCATATTTTAAAGATTATATTATAAGTAAAATTTTGATTGATTTAAAATACAAAATCTTTATTGGGATTCCAAAATAATGCATAAGAATTAAACTATATAAGCATTAATATTTTAATTGTTAGTTAGTCTTTAAAATTAAAGATAAGTACCAGTCACACTCAAAGAAAGTCGTCCCTAAATTAATAACTCTAGTCAAATTCGAGCTCCTGTTTACTTATAATTTCTAAAGGTCATCACGCTATTATATACAATTTTATAATCACCTCAATTATTTTATACTAAAGGTCATCCGTATTCGCACATTGTCATATTTGTAATTATTTCTGTCTTTTAGCAATTATTTATTTCTCTTTCTTCCTTCTCGCGTAGAAGCACATACGTAATATTGTTTTTTTGATATTACTCATCGAATAAAACTAATTCATGATTAAAAAAATAAAGCCAATCCTTTTTAGCTGAATTTTCTAATATTATATCCTATAACGAATGTAAGAACGGAAATATCAAATTAGGATAATTTTATTTTACGCTTACTTTTTTTAGTAAAGGAGCATAATATTGTTTTTTTAGTAAAATATATCAAAATTATTATTTTTTATCATTTTAGTGTTTGAAAAAAATGAGAGAGAAAAAAACTTAGTCCGATAAATTATTTTTCTTTCTAAAGTTTTCTTTTAGGCACTAAATAATAATTAAAAAAAAGTAATTTTGATGTATCTTCCTCTTTTTATAATACAAAACTAAGTATTAAAGTAAACTTTTCTTTATATCCTCTTCTCTTTCTTTGAACGTTTTGATTAAATTAACAAAATCTTAACATCATTTTCTTTTATGTTGCATATTCTTCCGATAGGTTATAATAGGATCAATTTCATATAAACTTACTAGTGTTGGTACACTTTACAATAATATATATAAATTATAATAAGATCAATCTCATATAAACTTGTTAGTGTTGATAGACTTTACAATAATATACTAGAGTTGTTAAAATGGAACAAAATTTGTGGATTGACCCAACCAACCATAGGTTTTATGAAAATAAAAAATACAAGCTAATTATAGCAAAATAAAAATTAGATGCATTTATAACACTATAAAAAAAATATTTAAACGCCAATTTTAGTCATCAAATAAAATAGTTGCTAATTTTGACTAAAATAACTATCAAATTAGGTTTTGGTTGCTAAATAACTACAAAATAAAAGTAATGATTGAATTTAGTGACCAATTAAGTCAAGACAATTGATATCTAACATTAGCTACCAAGGTTTTAACCATTTATACCTATTAGATTCTAAATTAGTCTCTATAAGTGACTAAAACCTTGATAGTTAATGATAGATACCAATTATCTTGACTTAATTGGTCACTAAATTCAATAATTATTTTTATTTTGTAGTTATTTAGCAACCAAAACTTAAATTGGTGATTATTTTGGTCACAATTAACAACCATTTTATTTGGTGACTAAAATTAGTGTTTAAATAGTTTTTTTTCTTGTAGTGTGAGTCAACTCTCCTGAGTTAAACCTATAGTGAGTTGGGTGAACCCATATAACCTACTAATTTCAATAAAAAAATCCAAATTTAAATAGGAATAAATACACAGTGAAGCAAATGAGTGTCTTACTTACGAAAAAACACAAACTCTAGCTCCATTTTCCTAGGGCTTTGTCTTTTCCGCACACTTTCTTCTCTTTATTTAAGTATTGCGGTGATCACACTACATGATCAAGTAAAAACAATTAGTTTTAACTTTTTGTTGTTAGGTAACACTATTTTAATTTTTTATTATAAGTATACATAAAATAGATATTAAAAGTGATGAAGTTGTTATAGGTTTATCAGATCAAGATTCTAATATTATTTAATATTGATGTGTAAAGAACTCTAACCCAATGAAGTTATTTTTTTTTTTATTTTTTTTTATTTTTACTATTTTGTAATGTTGGTGGATAAGGAATTAAAACTTATATTTTGTTTTAGAATTTTACTTTATGACCATTTCAAAGTTTAAGAATTAGTGCGAAATGATTATCTCATTTTGTTTGAATTCTTTTATAAAAACTTAACATTTTGAGAAAATTTATTTATTTTTAAATTAAGTTAGTTAACTTATTTAATCCACCAACTTATGGATGGCTAGTTTGGGCTAACATTTTTAAAGCTCGCCAAGAGGTGGACTGGGTTGTGTTGACCCATTTTTAATGTGGATTAAGGTGGGTTACATGGATTGAGTCCAACAAGGAAGACTGGCCCATTTTGACAATTCTACTATTAAGTTTTCATTGGTATAAATCTTTTGCATATTCATACTTCCTTCCTTTACTACTTTTCAAACAAAGTGCTAGTGTACATAAATATTATTTTTGGATGATTTAAGTTGAATTGGAATCTACATTTTTAGGGTTTCAAAATAAACATATCGTTTACTGAATTTGAAGTTTTCTACTATTTTCTAAGATTTTTTTGAAGTTAAGGCAAATTTGATGAAATTTTATAAAAAAAACCCTGAGGATTTGCCTTTAATTGTTTTAGCTTACATTTTTTTTTTTGTAATTGGCCTTATAAACCTATTTATATATCATATTTGGGCTTGTGTGTGGTTTAGGCTTTAGACTATTTTAAATAACCTAATTGTTGTCTAAACACACTCACACATAGAGAACTTATTTAACAAATTTTAGGGTTTTAGTTTTCTGTCTCTTTATCTTCTTTTATCTTTTTAATCTTTTTTTCATTCTTTATCTTTTCCAATTACGTCATATTGCATTTTGTGACTAAATTCCTAGGAATCAATTTACAAAATCAAGATCAAACAAGTCAAATTGAGTTTTACATTAACTATTCTTTGCTTTAAGTTTGCTCTTCTCTACTCTAATTTCAGTTTTGCTCTTCGTGATATCAATTTGTGTTTCTGATTTTAGAATCGAAATTAGGAATCAATTTAACGTTGATTTGATAACTAAATGTGAATTGAATTGAATGATGTTGAGATTCAATTTGTATAATTGGTAGTTGATTGATTGAATCTGCTAATTGTTCAAACTAGGATCTAAATCTTTAGAGAATTATGATGAGAAGATTGTTCAATTCTTGAATTTGTGGGTTGATATGATTTTATCTTCTTGATTTTTGGTTTTGATTATTGTTTACTTTTTAAATTTGTCTTTTAAATCTCTACACGCCAAATTTAATTTGTATGGGAAAACACTAAAGATTAAATATAATATACATGTGTCCTTTGAGAATTTACCTAGGTTATGCTCTATATTGAAAAATTTTAGAAATTTAATATCTTTGATTTCGAAAACAACATTGAATATGATTTTGTAGTAGACAAAGTTACAACATATTGTAACTTGAGTAAGTGTAAACACACAAATAGTAGTATTTCCCCCTTTTGTCAAGATCACTTGTAAAATTTAAATTAACATGGTCTTTGATAGCTAATTTTGATCCTCCAAAACATAATACAACACTTATGGTTCTTTTGATGTATCTAAGGAGCCTCTTAATAACCATCTAGTGCTCTCCACCAAGATTTTTCATAAATCTACTAGCTGCCCTCACTGCTTATGCAATGTTCAGTCTTGCATAGATTATGACGTACGTAAGGCTTTCCACCATTGACGCATATAGTATCCCATACATTTCCATCCTCTCTGATTTATTTTTAAGACTTCTACTTAAGGATAACTTACAACTGAAAGGAATTGGGAAAGAAATTTCCTTGCAATCTTGCATGCTGAAGTGTCACAAGACTTTTACTAAGTAATTCTTATGAGAAATATTTGTTTGTTACTCCCAAGTCTTTCATATCAAACTCCTTCTCCAATTATGGATTCAATTATTGGATTTGAGCTTTGTTGGGGCCTATCACCAACATGTGATCCACGCACAATGATAAGATGATAAAATTATTCTCATCAAACTTATTGTAATAGGTACAACGCTTCTAAAATTAATTTGCTGCAACTAAGGCTAATAATGAAGGAATCAAATCTCATGTACCAACACTTGGGCTCTTTATTTATATTGTATAAATATTTGGTTAACCTACAAACAAAGCTTTCTTGTTCTTTAAAGCCTTCTGGTTGGAGCATACATACACACACATATGTATGTATTTGTGTGTGTATCATATATTTAAGTTCTCCTTTCAAAAAGCATTTTTTTTACATTTAATTACTCAAGATATAAATCAAATGCAACACACATGGCCAAAACAACTTTGATTATGGTTAATCTAACTATTGGCATTGAAGTCGATGCTTTCTTTCTGCACATATCCATTTGCTACAAATCTAGTATGATATCATTCAAAATGATCTTTGTCATCTTATTTGACATTATAGAACCATTTATAAACAATATCTTTTTGACTTGTTTGAAATTCAACAAGTTTTCATATCCTATTTCTATAAAGAACCTCCCATTTCTTCTTACATTGTCATCATCCACAAAGAAACATTTGAATAACTCATAGCCTCTTCAAAATTTGAATGTTTTCCTTCTTGATTTAGAAGACAATACCATAATGGCTTGCCATAACATGTTGTAAGTGTCATTATATTGTTTAAATTGGTCTTGTGTTGATTATCAAAGTCCTTAGTTACTAACCTTATTTGGCTCTTGTTCTTTGTGCTCCTATTTTTAACCCAGAAGAGCTATTCAAAGTTTTCTTCTCTATCTGTACTATGGCAATGTGTTTTGTAAAGTTATCATTTTTTTTCTCATTTTGTAGTTCATTCTATGAAAAGACTACATAGCTACTAATCTAGGTCTTGAACAAAGCCGTAAACCTCAATTGAAGGAAATTCAATTTGTATGGAAAATTTATCTTGTAGAAGTGCTAAAGAAATGTGGACAAAGTTGGAGGAAATATATAGAAACAAAGAAATTCCTGATGAAAAAAGAGTTTAACACAAAAAGCATACATGTAGAAGAAAATTACTCATTAACAAAAGGTGACTCTAAATCTTTAAGACTAATCTCTTAATGTACCTTAACAACAGTTGCTAAAGGCATATGACTAAACAAAAAAGCAGTTGCTCAAGGCATATGATTAAAATAAAAAGGGAAAAGTTAGATCAATCCATAGAGAAGGAAAGTGGATTTGTCACTTAGGATAACAACAACATAAGTAATATTCTTAAGTATGACAAAACAAGCGTAACTGTTTGTTTTCAATCAAGGATGAGCTATTAGTTGAAGGAAAGAAGTAAGATCTCCTTTATGTAAGCCATCCATGTAATAAAAACCTAAAGGAAACATTTAAATTACAATGATGGATGTTAGATATGACCTACTATGATAAAAATGCTTGGAATAAAAAGAAATATAACAACATATATGCAATGGATTTAAATCATGCATCATCCAATATTTTATGTTTAAAAGAAAAAAGATGTATGTTCATGGTTATAACATAGAAAAACAACTCATAACCATATGGTTCAGCTAGGAAAAGTTATTTATTTATAGCATAGAAAAGTAGCTTATAATCATATGGTTTGACTATGAAAAGTTATTTAAAAGAATCTTGTAAAAAAATTTGTTAGATCTTGTTTTTCAATAACAAGATTTGTGTTGCATGATAAAAGTGAAAATATGTTTGAATCTCCAAAGGTAGGAGATCTCCCACTAATATGAGAACCCAAATTTGTCTTGGGGACCTTACTATACGTTGATTTTCTCGTTCTTGTAGGGGTGGAGCAAAAGTGGTTTGAAATCTAAAAGCTTCTACAAATTATCCAGGTGACAATGTTCCTTAACATGTAAATTTTTGTTTGATTCATTAAATATATTCTTGGATGTTTAAAGATAGTAGTTAAATTGATAATATAGTTGGATGAGTAAAATGCATGATTTGAAAATGTTTCAAGTGCAATATAATCTATTATTTTGAAATTTAATTGATTATTTGCCACAAATTTGTACACAATGTTGCAATTTAATGTATTAACATTCACCTTAATTGATTATTTTATGTCCATTTTGTTGTTGTTTTGTCAGTTTTAATTAATTATTTGTGAGTGTTTTGTTTTGAGACTTTCTATTTTATTTGATTATCATAAGTAATAATCAATTATTCACCTTTGTAGTCATATGATTGTATTTCAAAAGCAATTTGATTGATTACCTAAAATTTTTATCAAATAAAATTACTGTTATAGTATGTTATAATCTATTAAATCAATTATATTTTTCTCATTAATTCATTTTAATTTCTTGTAACTTGAATTTCTGTGTAAAAAAAATAATGTTTGAGCCTATAAGTATATTTTAAACATAATCAAATACTACAAATCACTATTTGCAAATCAAACGCTTGTGTGAGCATTATTCTCTCTCTAGTTCCCTACTCTCTCACAAACATTACTTTAGAAATAACTTCTCATTCTCATCTTAAAAGATTTAAGAGGTTTGTTATTAAACGAGGTAAAACCTCAACATCCTTAAGACTCTCAAGATCTATAGAAGGATGATTTAGTGATGAAGATCTAGAGAGGAGTACAAAAGATTTTGGAGTGGTAGGAAGCGCACTCATAAGTTTCCCATTTTGGATTTCTTCACATGTGAAGGCTTCACTTTTCAAGAATTGCTGAGAAGCCAAGGATTCTAAACATTTGTTGAGATGCAGGGTAAGTATGATATTGAACTTATTAGGGTTTTCTATTCAAAATTATCTTTTGTAGGGTTAGTTTTACACTCTAAAGTAAAAGGAATTGAAATTATTCTTGATGAATACATTTGGCTAACATTGTTGGGCTCAAATTAGAGGGTGAGATTGCATATTTTGATTTAGAAAACTTCTATAAAATTGTTGTTTATCTTGATTTCCTAAGAGACCCAATTATGATTCAAAATGGGTGGCAGGAAAATGAATGAAAGGTTGCTAGCCTTTATGATTGTGGGTGTTGGCTCCAAAAGGGAGCAACCTTGTTCAACTTTCTGATGATGTTGAGGAAAAATCCAACATTCTATGGTTTAATTAAGTGTTGAAAACATGAAAGTTCAAACAGATCATACATCCTTTGTAAGACGTTTGATGTTTAACAATGAATAATGTAAAATGTAAGTGTTCAGTCTTACAAATAAAACATTGTGTGACATTCTCTTACATCTTATAAGACACATATGAGATCACATGAAACACTCATAAAACATCAAATGATCAACACATAGACTAAGTTAACCTCATACTTCAATATATTTATTATATGTTGCAGATAATGTCCATTATCTTTTGTTTGACTATAGAGATTTGTTCAAGATAAAAATACAATACATCTCTCTCTAAATCCAAAGAGAAAACAATAACAACATCTTTTGAAAAATAAAAATACAACTATTACGAGAATTTTATAAAGAAAAATTTCCATCTTAATTATTCTCTCATAAAAGAAAAAAAGTGATTTTAGTACATCTTACTAAAAAAATTTACAAAAATAAAATTATAATGAAATAAGATTTCTCTTCTCACAACTATCTTAAAAATATCTCTCTCTTTTATATTTTTAATAGCAGTTCAATCAAAATTAAAATTAAGGAAGCTTAATGAACACAAAAATAATTGTATTAATTAAAGATATGTGAATGATCCTATTATTATTAAATTTTTAATTAAAACTAAATTTCTAAATATTATATTTTTTCAGTAAATTGCATTTTACTCCTCCATTTCTACAATATTACCTTCATAACCTTTCATTTTTTGGCCTTTCAATAAACTTCTTAAAATCCATAATGTTATAACATAGGCACCAATATTCCGTTAGGCAGCTATTTCCATTAACATAAATTTGTTAAGTGAGGTGCAAATGCTTGTTTAGTGACCTACTCTTCCTTATAACTAAAATAGAGGACAAAGGACAAAAACAATTTTATGTATTTGTGTTAAGTCAAACACCCATAAACTATTATAATGAGCATATATGAATACTTTTAGATAAGAAAGTGCATTAAACAAGTAAGTGCATGATTATGCTAAATGGAAAATACTTCACTAGCGAAACATGTTGGTGAGTGTCTATTTGAACATTATGAATTCTTTGTAGAGTCAAAAAGCAAAGAAAATGGATATATAATCAATAAACTTGTGACTAAAGCAAATCCTAGTGAATGACTTGATAAAAGTGGTTATCATCCTAAGGTATGGAATATTGTTTTTGGTGTAAATAACGCGTAGAATATTTACTCCAAAAAAATAGTTAGGTAATAACAACATATTAATAATTTGTTAATTTAATATAATAAAAATAAATGATGAAAAAGAATCCATTGAAACATTATTGATGCATAGAATAAATACTAAGATTTTGACATGGTTGTCGCCATTACCGGGCTTAAGTTCTGACTTTGTTTTGTACCCTCACACAGGGGCGCGTGGGGTACTCTGCGTTTTGGAACCACTCAATCTCAATGCCTAACCCAATTAAGATTAGTATACATCATGACACAAGCTACTATGCAACACGACAAGACAAGTAACACAAAACAAAAAGGAAAAAGATAACACACCAAATCTAACTTCAAAATCTTTTCGAACAGTGTGAGGATGTTTTTGTGGAAATTTTGACTCACATGGCATGGCTTCTAAAATTTTTTATACTGATACATACTGTTGAAAATAATTACATGGATAACACGGTTTCGCTTGAAGCTAGAATTCGAATTTTGTCATGTATTTGGGCTGTTTTTCATCGGAATATTACTCAGAATTCGGGTTCTAAAGACTGAATACTGAAGAGTGTTTTTTTTTTTTTTAAAAATATTTTTCGTTTTTAATTTAAAAATGAAGTAAAAGTGGAAAACTTTTGAAAAATAATATAAAAATTAATAAATTTAGATAAAAAAATATTTTAAGAAATTAGACAAAGAAATATTTAAGAAATAGATATATTTTAAAAAGTTAGATAAAAATATCTATATATTAAAAATAAATAAGCTTTTAAACAAGAAAAATTTTGTGAAAAAATAAAGGATTGTTGTAATGACTTAGAAAATTGTTCCTTAGAGTAAAAGTGGTAAAAGTGGAAAAAACTCTTAGATATTTCAATATTTAACTGAAAACGCGTATATTAGAAAAAGTGGATATCTAGGTTTAACTTTTCACTAAACCATCATCTCTCTAGAAATAGGTTTTATGTATCTCTTTATCTTTTATCTAAGATTTTAATTCCATTCCTCACCAACAAAACAAGAGTGTTCAATTAGATCTTTTGACAAAAATGTAAATTTATTTTCTACTCATCTTTCTTAGAGTTAGTTTTAGGTCATTTCTTTTTTTCTTGGTTTTAATGGTTTCATGTATGCTCTAAGGCATCAAAATAAGCCTTTGCTAGTTCAATATTCTAGTGTTGTAGTCTGATTATTGATCAGAAGGTGATCCTTGTGATTTTTGACTTTTGAACTCTTTTGATAGTGTTTTAATTTAAGTCAAGTAAGAGAAGTTAATTGCTATGTTTGAGTATAAGTTAGATTGTATTTTCAATTTGAACCTTAGGATAGGAGACATGAATGAAGATATGTTTGAGTGTTTGTGTTCATTCGATTTGGTAGGTCTGAATGTGCTTAGTTCTTTTAAATGAGTTGAACTTGTTTGAATGATTAATGTAACTTCATTTGCTATTGTGAATGTATGCAAAAACTTATTTTGCATGGGTTAAAGTGATTAATTAATTATATATATATATATATATATATATATATATATATATATATATATATATATATATATATATGATTGTTCAATTGGGGAAAAACCTTATGAGAATGTAATTTAGAGTAGATAGTAAGTGGATAAGAGTAATTCAAATGGAATGATTATGTTTTAGAATTGATTATGAAAAATATTTAAACATTATAGGTTGTTAAAATTGATTTTATGATTGATTTTGAAATGGAATAAATTCTTGGATCAACTTGTAAGTAGTGTAATAAAAATGATGAATTGAAGTTGTAACTGGGTTTAGGATGAGAAAATTGTAAGTTAACTTAGATAGTCGGTGTATTGCGTAGTAGTTAGATTTTGTGTAAAACTATTTTTGAAATTTTCGCTCAAACGAGGAGATTCTTGCTCAAGCGAAAATGGGGACCTAATCTTGGGTTCATTTTCGCTCAAGCAAGCTCAAGCAAGGAGATTCTCGCTCAAGCAAGCTCAAGCAAGGAGATTCTCGCTCAAGCAAAAATGGAGACCTACTCTGGAGTTCATTTTTGCTCAAACAGAGAGATTCTTGCTCAAGCAAAAATAGTACTAGAAGTGGACCTGCTCTCGAGTTCATTTTCGCTCAAGCAAGGAAATTTTCACTCAAGCAAAGAGATTCTCGCTTAAGCTAAAGAAAAAAAAATTAATTTGCTTTGTTATAATTGTTTGATTCTTTTATAATGCATTTTGTGGATTTAAGAGAAATGATTGGTTTCTGACTTATGGTTAGAGATTGAATAATATTGAAGATTTTGAAGTTTTTGAGATATTTGAACTTGAAATTTAAAAGTGCATGAATGTATGTGTAGAAATTAGAGATGTATGATATTAATTGAAATATATGAGGTATCTGATCGTGATATAATATTTTCAGGAAAGAAAATACCCTTGTTGAGATTGTGTAGGATGTGCATTATTTAGATATATGCTCAATAAGGAGATATATTAAGTCTACTAGTAATAGGAATCACATAGATGAATATTACTAGGTGGTAAGAGTCAAAGGAGGTTTAAACTAGGTGACAACAACTTGAAATATAGTTGGTAAAAAAAGTCTCAGGAGGACTAACCTTATCACGCAAAATTGTTGATTTAGTGATTGGAGGCTTTGTGGATTCACAATTTGGAGTTGTATGACAAATGCAAATCTCTAGGTCTATTCAATGCACAAATCTTCCAAAAATAAAGTTAAGTTTTTAATCGAAGCAGTATCCGGTCAAATAATTGTAATTAAATGCAGTACTAGGAAGTGACACACAAAGAGAAAAGGGGGGGGGGTTGTTGTGAAATAACTAGATTTAATAAAAATAAAACAATAACCGAATTAGATTTCTTAACCAAAATTTAAACTACCATCTTGATTAGAATTCAATTTGCTTATAACAGGATTTAAAAATTCATTCTTAACTTATTGAACCCTAATTCCAACCCGAATTAATTAACAACGATAATTAACACAAAGAATTAAGCATTCACATACATCATTCATTTCATCCCAACAACCCGTGACTCACTCCATTAAGCATGAAGAGAGACACGAAATTCATATTAATTGAAACATTAAGCATGAACCAGTAAAAATATTAAGCCCAAAAAAAGAAAATTGATGAAGAGTTAAGAGACAAAAAGAGCGAAAATAACACAACAACAACCTCAAAGCTTTTTGCAATATGAATCAAAAGGATAACCTTATAAATTAGTCTTCCATTAAATTCGAATAAAGCAAACGAAGATTAAACGTAAACGAAATTAAAAAAGAACAAAATTAAAATGGAATGAAATTAAAAAGGAACAAAATTAAAAAGGAACGAAATTGAATTCAAACAAAAACAGAATGTAATTGGAGATGAAAGAAAATAAATACAGAACCAGTTTTTTCAGATAGAGAATGAATTGAATCCCAAAAGCCGAGAGAGTCGAACTCCTTTGGCTTCACTTTCTTTAATAGGCGGCTAGACCTAGGTTAGTCCTGAGCACTAAACCTAATAGGCCCAAATCTTTCAATTCTGGTCCAATAAATAAAAACTGATAATGTGACAACTCCTTGTTAATTCCAGAATTAATATCCAAACCCAATAAAATTCCAAAGCTGCCCTGAAAATAATGATAAAATTAGCTTAAAAAATTTGAATTAAATAAAATTACGAATTTTTGGTAAATGAAGCCCAAACAGTAAAATAGAGAAAATAATAAGTATTTAAACATAAATCGCTAATAAAAATAAGTACATAAAGACAAGTAAATAGGAAAAAATAATGATTCATGAGTTTTGTATATGCTTATGGAGGTGAAGAATGAAATTTTGAAGTGTGATATTGATAGTTAATGTAATTATTTTTATGTGTTGATTGAAATGTATGAAAATTGATGATTTTGGACTAAGTTTTCAATTGCTAACTTATGTTTATTTTATTTTTTTTTGTGTTTTGAGAAATGTTTTTGGACTAAAAGCGTATGAATATAAATATTTTTTTAAATAATAGTGAGAAAGGTAGTTTATATGTAATAATATTAATTATGGAAAAAAAGGTAAGAAATAAAAATTTATATAAGTTAATTTAGGTAAAAACTAGTTGGGAAAAATAATTAGTAAGTATGTAGGTTATAAGTTTTTTAGATTAGTAAAAAATTAGATAAATAAATATTTATATATAGTTATATTGTAAACAACAGAGTACGAAAATATATAAAGAATATAATTTTTTTGAACAAAAGAAAAAAAATGAGTGCATGTAATATGTTAATTTAGAGAAAAAAAAATTTATATTTTAAGGAAATATAGTTAAAAATTAAGTAAATAAGAAAATTTATGAAAAAGAAGACGAAAGAAAGAATTGAAAAACATGAACTGAAGTTGTTGTTATGATTAAAATTATTTAATTTGGTATACTGAATAATATATAGAATATTGATGACATAGAAAATATATTTTTGAATTAGTGATGGAATGTTTAAGAAAAAGGTTATACAAATAAATCAAGAGTACTTTAAATTAATCATTTATTCATATTTTTATTTTTCCAAAATTATATATTACATACTCTTTTTTAAATTAATATATTTTCACTAGCCAATAAATTTAATTATTTCACATACATTTCATTATTTTCTTACAATCTTTTATTTTTATTTTTTCACAAAGTTTTTCTAGTTTAAAAGTTGATCTATTTTTAAAATATATCTATTTCAAATATTTCTTTATCTAATTTTTTAGAATACATTTATTCTTAAATATTTCTTTGTCTAATTTTGTAAAAAAAATTTAGAAAGCATGCCATGCCATTCAAAGTTTCGTGTTTTGTGCTGTGTGTCGATGATTATATTTTCTTTTTCGGTTGGTGCATGAGTAGAAGATTGAAAGATAATTGCAGGAACATTAAGATGTGGGTTGTACTCGTGCAACTGCAATAGTGTTGGAATGATTGGGTGATAGAAAAGTCCTTTGAGGAACTTTTGCAGTGCACAAATTCTCTAATACAGGATACTCACTGTTAGCTAATTTTTCAATTTTTTTTTTTTACTTTTTTATGTTAGGAATGTTTTAAGTTTCCCTAATCCTTGGAAATTCAACTTAGTATATGAATTGTATATTATAAATTGAAGAAACATTATTAGAATAAACTCAATTTTACAAAACTAATTCGTATGAGAATTGTCTTATATATTATAAATTAATTTTATATTTATTTAATGTGAAATCTTAAAAAAAAAATTATTATGTCTATGTTATGTAAGGTTGTTCTAATCTGAAGTGGTTTAACAATAAGAAACAATATTAGAGTATGTACAATGGACTACTTTAAAACTAAGCAACTTAAAAAGGAATACTGTTGAAATAAATAAGTGTTTTTTGTTAGAGTATTTAGTATTTGTAATACAGTACCTTACATGAATTGTTCAAAGTTAGTTAATATTGGTAAATAATAATTTTTATTAAATAAATGATTTGATAAAAACACATGTTTACTTAAGAGTAACTTAAATATACATCATTGTTTAACTAGTTTTTATAGACTAACTATTTTTAGTCACAAAACTAGTATCGTACCTGTTCTTACACACGGGATATTAAATGGTGCATAAGAACTTAATTGGTAAGATTTCAAGACTTAGACTATTTTGTTTTTTTTTTTTTTTTTTTTTTTTTTTTTTTTTTTTTTTAAATTTGACATACAAATAGAGAAGGGTTTGAATATGACAGAAAATTTGTCAATTTAATTATTAGAAACCAGGATTTGATGAGAAAGGAAAATAGTTTTACACCAAGTTTATAGTTGAGATTAAATATATTATTAATGTTTTAAAATCCTAAGTAGAAGATAATTAATTGTACAGAAATGATAATTTTGAAATTATTAAGTATATAAAATAATAAAAAAGGTAAATTAAGCATCGTAAAAAAATAATTACTTGGTGTGTATATCTTTTCTTAATGCAAAAAATGATGGATTTGTAAATTAAATTTGATGTTGGTTATTTTTTGGAACAAGATGAAATGTAGTGCTGATATAAATAACCAACAAAAACAAAATAAAATAAAATAATAATAATAATAATAATAATAATATTATTATTATTATTATTATTATTATTATTATTATTATTATTATTTCCAGAAATCTCTCTTTTATTGTAAGCTTTCTTTTAACATTTTTAAAATCTATCATGTTTCCGTTTTATATTTTTATTTCTATGAGTTATTTTGTACATTAATGGTATCAATGCCAAAGAGCTTTGTGATTACTTTTATGTTCAGTTTTCTTTATGGGAGTAGAGTTATAATGATAATAATAATGAAAGGTTTCTTAGGATACATCAACTCAACCTTTTACCATGTTTAGGTTTTGCAATAAGACCTTTATAGATAAATATTTTTGATTTTGAAATCAATAAAGTGTTTGAAATCTTTTAAGAAGTTAAGAGAATATTTGATTTTGATTTTAATTTTGAAACTTTCTATATATAAGAACGTTGATATTTCAAAAGTGTGTTTCAATATAAGTCTTTCGGTTGAATTTCGAGACAAAATTATATGCTTGTATTCTAATTTTTGAGTAAGTTATCCTAATTTTTGAGTAAGTTTAGGATCTCGGTTAAACCTAGATTTCCAAGTGAGTATAGTGTCTCAATTAGTTTTCGAGTCAATATTGCATCTCGATTAACATAACCAACTTTACCTGTCATACCTCGATTGAGAGTATGTTAAATTCTAAGCTATTATTGTATAGTGGATTTCGACGTCACTATATTTGAGTTCGACATCACTAACCATACTTTTTTAGACTTGATCGTCAAGGTGTTGAGAATGCTTTCTGCCCTAAGGCCCTTTGAATATACATATCTAATCCCATTACCACGAATACTCTCTACACAAAAGGGGTTCATTGAATTCTAAATAATTACTTAAAGCTTTTGTTATCATCAAAATCATACTAGATCATGAGATGATCTAGAGGAGCCTTGAATTGTCTAGCATGTCTAAACCATCTAATGAGTGCTAGATCATCTAATAGTTTACCAAAAAGAACTAGTCTCAAAGATTTAGTCTTTTCTTTAGAAGAGAGGATGCGTAATGAAAGGCTTGAGGAATACGAAAACAATTGTTCCTTTAATAGGCAGAAGATGAAAACTGAAGTGATTGTTTGGGTTTTCTCCTTGACAACATGGATAACAAAGAAAGTGCTAACACTTTCTCTAAATTGAGATACTTGGGACCATGTGCATTGATGGTTTGGTCGTTTCACCATTAATGCTCTTTAATGCGTATGAGAGAAAATTAATCATTACTTAAAAACTTTTACCAGCATAGACTGATCACATAGATTAGTACTACTCTCAAACTAAGCTAATGTTTGGTGAAGCAAGGATTTCAAGATATTAACACACGTTATGAATTATGTTTACTTTAAGGAGTCTATATTTTCTTTGATGGCCTTGTCATTGAGTTGCATATGACTAACTTGTGTTTAGTCTTTCTCTAGAGTCTTCAGTTGTGCTAGCCTTGTTGTGTTTGATCTTTTCCTCTAGACATTGTCAGGTGTTCAACCTTTAGTGGCTAGCTCTAATAACAACTGTAAAAATTCGGAAAAACACAAGAAAGAAGGGTTGAATTGTGATTTAATTAATTCTAAAACATTTTCACAAGCATAGCCTTATTGTTAGCCTTTAGATGAAACTTTCAATTAAGATATCATATGGTAAGTGTTTCATTTGATAAGCTTATACTGATGTAAGTTTAAGTTGTGTAGCTTTGTAGCAATAGAGAAACATGATGAAGTGTATTTTTATATAAGTTTTTCAACATGTTATGCTTGATGGGCTTTCAAACAATGCAATCTCAACAAATAATACACATGTTTAGTTATATGGAGATATCTAAAAAAATTATTTTAGTCACAACTCTATTTTTTAAGAGATTTCGACAAACACAACTTTTGTCACCCAGCTAAATCACTTGATTAACATATTATATCAAGTAATCATATCATGGTTCTTACATTTGTCTAGAACTTAGTTTTAAAACACTTTTGCTAAATACACTTTTGGAACATACTCTTACAATAACTCTCATTCTTGGATTTGTGTAGTCACTTATAACATATAATGCAAAGGGGATAAGAGAAAGGAAAAGTATGCACAACAATTTATATTGGTTCATATGTTGTAACAAAGTACATCTAGTTTTTTTACCAACAAGCCAAGTTCAACCAAGCAGACTATTGTTGCGAAGTACACTCAAGTATTCTTTGGGTTTGTGGTCACTCCTAGCTATTTCGTTTAGTATTCTTGACACTAGTCACTCCTGACATAATTGAGTATTCTTTTGGCTAGACTTCATTTGAGAACCTTCTTGCCTTAGTTTGATACTAACATGATTAATAAGTAATTACCAGATACCTTGACAATCAAAGTGATAGTCTAATAGTTTAGATCGTCTAATGTATGAGAGCAACAATTTTATTTTGAAAAACCTTGAGCAAACATGATCATTTATCTTTTAATAAATGTATTAATTTTTATGCACATGAATGCAAAAATCAATTTTTATGCAGTGACAATTACACATATTATTATTAATGAGTCAATAAATGTCATGCCCAAAAGATTTCTTAAATGAGTGAATCTCTCTTCAACAAGTAGTTTTGTAAAAACATTTGCTAGTTGACCCTTTGTAGGGACAAATTGTAGATCAATTGTCTATTTTTGCACATGATTTCTTATCAAGTAATATTTAATTTCAATGTGTTTAGCTCTAGAATGCAAAATTAGATTTTTAGATAAACTAATAATAACTATATTGTCACAAAAAATAATAATATTAATCTCTTAAACTTCATAATCAACAAGTTGATTTTTTATCCATAGCAGTTGAGAGCAACACTGTGCAACTGGTATATATTGAGCTTTTATTGTGGATAAGGCAATTGTACCTATTTTTTACTCACGCAAGAGATCAAGATACCTTCTACAAAGTGACTTTCTCCACTCATGCTTTTTCTTGATCTCCAACATAGTATGCATCATAGTATCCCTACAAATGAAAACTATATGTAGGCTTGTAGCAAAGACCAAGATTAGTAGTGCCTTTTAAATATCTAAAAATACATTTTAATGTTGAGAGATGAACTTTCCTAGGATCAGCTTGAAATCTTGCACACAAGCAAACACTAAACATGATGATAGGTCTAGATGTTGTAAGGTATAGTAGAGATCCTATCATTTGTCTATATTCAGTGATGTCCATTGAATTTGACTCTTTGTCTAAACTAAGAGATGTTGTAAGATGCATTGAAGTACTCATAGGCTTGGCATCATCTAACTTGAATCTCTTCAACAACTCCTTGACATAATTTGTTTGATGGATAAAAGTCTATCCATCTACATGTTTAAGTTCAAGGACAAGGAAGAATTTGAATTCATCATGCTTATCTCAGTTCAATGTGAAATCACATGAGAATCAATTCAAAAAAATGCAAAATATAATTTTTGGTTAAACTAATTATAGCACTATTGACATAAAAGATAGGGATTTTACTCTCCTAGATGTTGTAGTCTTCTAATTGGTTCTTCATCCATAATACTTGTGAATATAGCTAGTAACTTATATGTATCCAACTTTTGCAGTGGATAGAGCTATTGTGCGTAGCTTTTTACTCATGCAAGAGATCAAATTATCCCATGCCTCCACTTGTGTTTTTCCTTTCATCTTTGTCTCCTTCATAATATGCATCACAAAAACCCTACGAATGGGATTTTTTTCCTTTATAGCATAAACCAAGATTAGTAGTAGCTTTTAAATATCTAATTATTCTTTTAACAACAATTAAATGAACTTCCCTTCGTTTAGACTACAAGTGAGCACACAAGTAGACGTAGTAAGGTAAAGTAAGGATTATATAATCTATTTGTATAAAAGTGTTGTCCAATGGATTTGTTTCTTTCTCTAGTCCTAGAAATGTTGTTAGATGCATTGAAGTGCACATCTCCTTGACATCGTCTTGATTGAACTTTTTCAGCAACTTTCTTACATGCTTTGTTTCGTGTATATAGATTAGACTGTATGCCTGCTTTATCTGCACTCCTAAAAGGAACCTCGGTTCTACCATCATGCTCATTTTGAATTTAGTCTTCACAAGGCTTGAAAACTCTTAGCAAAGGAGTTCATTGGTTTATCCAAACATAATGTCATCAACATAAATTTGAACTTTAATGAGTTCATCACAACGATTTTAGTGAAACAAGGTAGTGTCTACTTTCCCAAGTTTAAAAGCATTTTTTTACTAGAAAAGTTATCAGATGCTTATACCATGCTGTAGGAGCTTGTTTGAGTTCATACAAATCTTTGTTTAATTTAAAAAACATGGTATGGAAAAGTAGAACTCGCAAACCTAGGGGGTTATTCCACATAGACTTCTTCCTTGATAAAGCCATTGAGGAATGCATTTTTCATGTCCATTTGATACAACATCAATTTACTTATACAAAATGCAAGTAAAATGTATATAGCCTATAGATGAGCTACAAGAGTATAGGTTTCAGTATAATCTATACCCTTCTTATTGCAAGTAACTCTTGGCTATTAGACTAGTTTTGTTTCTCACAACCTTACCTTCTTCATATGACAACTTTATTCTTGGGGAGGGACGGGGGATGAGGGGTTAACAAGCTTCTAGACTTTGTTCTTCTCAAACTGTTTCAGCGCCTCTTAAATGGCTATTATCCAACTCTCATCATTTAACATTTCGTTAATGCTTTTAGGCTCAACTTTTGAGATCATTGCATTCTGATCCTTTTGCTTTTATCTTGTCGATATTCCTCCCTTAGGACCTTTTATGATGGCATTAATAGGATGGTTCTTTAGCAAATTTGAATTCCTGCCAATTGGTTCTTTCTATTCTATTAGAGCATATGATGTATTGCTTAGATCATTTAGTGCTCTTTTTGATCATCATGTTCTGGTAAATTAACTTTTAGTTCTTGACTACCTCCAATGACTCTCCCATGTTGGTCTCCTCCAAATATGCCTTTTTCTCCTCTCTTGATTGGAAGTTTTTGGAATATATGTTTTTCTCCTCTCATATGTTGTGAGTAATTACTATCTAATTACAATGGTAGGGGTCTTCTTTGGTTGGTTTTCTTTCATTATTCCCTTTGAAGTATACCAATAGACAATGTATCTATAGATAGTCTGGATGATGATGCATGCTATGTTGTTTTGATTTCTTTATGATTTTTATCCTCATAACTTATTCCATTTTTGTATGTGACTTTCTACAATTTCTTATAAGAAGATCCAAATATTTCCCACTTATATTAGATTGGGACAAAACGTTCTTGAGGGTAGCATTTTCTAATAATAGATTGCCTGTTGTATGGTATGCTTTCAAGAGTTCTCAAACTATTAATAATAATCTACAACCTATCATGGATTGGATGATATCGTTGTCCTCCATGGTGAGCATCTCATATTGACATCTAAGCAGAGTAAACTTGTTACTCTTGACCTCCTTCGATCCTTCGTTTGACAACGTCGGGATCTCCCATATCTCTTTTCCACTTGTCATAACATGAAGTTTAGATTTTTTGTCTTTGGAAAAAGTACATATCAAAATATGTCTGGCTTTGGAATTTAAATAATATTAATTTATTTGATCTTTAATCTAGGTATTAATAGGCAACATTTTTTAATGGCATCAGACAGAGAAGGAATACCATTCTCTATCACTTCCAGCATATCAATGTTGTTATACTCAAGAAAAGAAACCATCTTGATGCAGAAAATGGGTTTAGGTTGAGTTCAAGACGGGGGGGAGGGGTGGTGAATTGAACTATCAAAACTTATCAAAAACTTTTCACAGATACTAGAAAGTATGAAAGATTGAATAAATATTCTTTATCAATTCATTGATCAATGCAATTCAGAATTACACAACAAGAATTAGTATATTAAAGAACAAATTCAGTCAATTATACAGATTTATCATAAATTGAAACAACACAATACAATTTACTAAAGTCAATTTACTAAGACAAGTAGTTACTGCAGTTGATCAAGATACTATCAGAACCACAAGCGGAAGCAATTTACTTAGTTAAGATGAATAATAGAACAACACAAAAACAATCAGATAATGAACACTCCAAGAAATTGCAACTTATCTCAAGAAAGAATGTTATACAAATGTTCTTTTGTTCAACAATGCTATTAAGAACCAGTTAATGTGTTAATTTGATTATTAATACAATCAATCAATTAACCAGATGAAATAACAAGTTCAGACAAACAAAGATTATCAGTTCAATTATCAAATAATAGGCGCGAAGAACAACTTATTGATCGTGCAAAAATAGAAACTCAAATGCGTTCAAGAAGAGAGAAAGAAAGATCAAGAACACAAGATTTTATCCTAGTTCACCCTTCCTCAAGGGCTAAAATATCACCAAGATCAGTTTTACAAGATACAATACTACTCCCCGCAGTACGCACTGCTCCCCGCAGAAACCACACACTACTGAACCCTACAGTAGGTGTAAAACCAATGCAGAAACCTCTGCAAATAACCAGTTACAATTACAACCCTCTGTAACTTGTAACCTTCAGTTCCAATACAAGAAATGTATCAAAAATACAAACAATACACAATAATCCGACTCAATAGATTATACAATGTATTAAGAACAGAGTGGAACACTTAGCTCTGATTCAATATAACAGTTTGCAGTAGATCAATTCAGCAGTAAAGCTCTAAGAACAATTTTCTTGTTGAAAAATAATTGCTCAATCAATCACAAGGTTTGCGCGCGTTTTTCTCTCAAGTATTTCACACAAAATTCGCTCAATAAGATTTCTGTACTTGTTGTTATATGAAAAACACGTGCATGTCCATTTATATAGAAAAACTATTATTTTTTACCATTAAGACTTTAATCAATTGAGTTACCATTCAATCGATTGACAACATCCTGTGGCTTAACAGAAAATATATCAGGTTCCGATTCTAAAACCAGTTTATTGATTACCTATCTGGATTTGATTAACAAAATATGATTTGCTTTACTCTTAAAATCTTTTGAAAAATATTATTAAGCACATTTATCTTTGGAGCTTACTTTTGAATAATCAATCATGCAATCATATGATTTTAAATCAGAGACACAACTCACAACCGCACACCCTGCCTAGTCTAGGACCAATACTCTCTCAAGCTCTTCAAGTCCTCATGGACTTCATGTTGTAGCTAGGATCCATTGTAGGCTTCACTCTTGTGTTGATTTCATCAAATCATATCGAGCAACTACTGGTGCTAACACTTGAGATTCCATAGCTTAAATTTCTCACCTTTAAACATGGGTGGACAATTGACAACTTGACAACTTGACCTTTAAAATCCATAGAGTTTAGTGGGATTGTTCCTTTCATCCTATTAAGAACTAATCCTAAAGGTTAGCTTTGAGGCCAACTGTAGAGACAATTGACTCTAGATGAGGGAGGAGGGGGGAGGTTAAATGGAGCTTTAGACTCTTTTCGTAGCAGATCAAAAAATAATCTAACAGATCGTCTAGTCAAGCAAATAGAATCATCTAGCAAGCAAACAAAGCAAGACAACAAAACAACACATCAGATTTTTATACTTGTTCATCCAACACTTGGGCTACATCTGGTTCTCCCTCAAGAAAATTGCTTAAGAGGTTCCACTAATCAATTCACTTTATTACAAAAAGTTAATGAATCTCTCCAAGTTACAACGGGTTAGCGGACTTTTCTAGGTTACAATAAGTTAACAAACCTCTCAAGGTTGTACTTACTTAATCTCCCCTTTAGATTAAGAACTCTCAAAAGGATAACAACAATCTTAGAGAGAGCAGAAATAAAGCTCACAAGGGTATAACTTTACAAAGTGAAGAATTACAATATTTAGCATGCAACCTAAAAGACTAGATGCTCTTCAAAGCTTGATAACATTTTGTAACACTTGTTTTTTTCTCATATGTGTGTATTTGAATATCGAATTTGTATTGTATCTTTGTCTTCGACTTTGTATCTTTCTTAGCTTCTCAAATATGACCATTAAAGCAATTGCTAAAGTAAGCTTTGAATCTGTAGCATCTTCTGCTAGTCTTTAAAAATGTATCTTCGTATTTATTGTTGTAGATGATTTATATCAAAACTTTAGATATGATCTTTCAACATGCTCTTGCTTTGAATTTACCTAAGGAAACAAAAGACATTCACATTATATGACAGTTAAAGTAGTTAACACAAAAACTATTTTGTTTCCATTGAAAGATCATCATTAGACCATTGAAAATTGAAGCATTTTTAAAATTGGATTATATATCCATTGAATAAAAAAATTTCAACACTTGTTTATATATCTAGTAAAATGTTTAAACATAACACATTTAACTAATCAAATTAATTTCAGTTATAATAACTTTTGGTCTAATAGACCATCTAATCTGAGACATGTTGTAGACTCTGGATGGTCTACTATTTGCAATTGCACAAAATAATACTGGAACATTGAGATGATATAATCCACATTCAATACTTAGAGTTATTTTTTTATCATTAAAATTTCATAGACTTCATATATGATCTATTATCATCAGAAACTCTTTAGTGGGGTATACACCAAGATCAAGTTAAGGGGACCAATATTGGTTGAAGAGTTGAAGAGAAGAACAATCCAAAGTTTCTGTTATTTTGTTGCTTTTGTTCCTATGATAAGATGCAACTGACTAACATATAAACTCTAAGATTCTTATTTAAACATAATAGTAGGTTTTTATATTGTATTTGTTGTAATGCTTCCTGAACTTGCCTTAGAACCAAATGATTAAGATTGTATCTCCTTAATATGATCGAGCTAATGAGAATTCAAGTTATGGTTCAATTGTTTAATAATCCATCAAACTCAATTCTTAGATCTTTATATATATATATATATATGTATGTATATATGGGTTTGATATTAAACTTGATTTGTTGAACTTGTTTTTCAAAATATCATGTTTAAAGTTTACTATTTTAAGCAACATAAAAAAAAGGAGATTGTTAAACACCTATAATTTTGATTAAGTGTTTAAATGCAACAAAATGTAAAAGATGGTCATGCATTGTTTATAAGACAAATGCTATGTTAAAAAATACATGTAAGATGTAAGTATTTAATTTTTCAGACGATACAACATTGTGCAATTTTATCTTTATGTTTGAGAAGCATAGTTGATGCTCAGATGATACGCGCATAGTCTAAGCTAACCTTATACCTCTCCAGTATCAATGCGTTTATTCTATGTTACAGGTAAATTTTGTTGCTTTCATCTTCCAAAGAGATTTATTCAAACACAAGGCACATCTAGTGATCTCTTGGATAAAATGCTAAAGCTGCCTCTTTCAAAAACAACCTAACACAAGTGTTGTTGAATTCTAGCCCAACTATCTGCCTAGTACGCTATGCACTTTTACCATAGTTTGGTACGAAAGTGGATGTGATCCAAAATAATACTTATGGGGTTAGCCAAGAGTGGCTACTAGCCAAAGAATTCTCGTTTTGTACTTCAAAACATTAGTTTGGTTAATGAAATTCAATTTATTGATTGAGAGTTGGACATAGTGTGTTATGATAGATGAACTAGTATAAAAATATTTTGTGTATTTCTTCTTCTTATTATCTCTTTATATTACATATTATTATTGTTTGGAACTAACTTAATAAGATGATTCTTTTAGAACTAAGCATATAATAATATAATTTGATTTGATTGGTCTGATCAACTACTAAACCTATCGTCTGACTAAGAAGTATCAGACCATACATGTAAAAAATTATACTTTTTTTAACACAATTTAACCTTCCCTTCTTTTATTCTTTCCGTTTTTCACAGTTTTCTTGTTGAAATTGTTATGATTCTTTTTGTTGTCATTACATAGCAATGTTATTCCTCACTCGATATTAGTTAAGGTTTTGTCAATATTGTCAATGTTAATGAGATAATTTTTTGAGGATATGAACTAAACTTTTTTTATTAGTGTTTGTCATAGTTACTTTTTTTGATGATGTCTACAATGACTTTATTTTATATCATTTTCTTTGTTAATAATTTGTGAGGATTTTATTCTAATGTTAACTTATAAAAATTTTCTCCAATACTAACTAGGATTTTATTTCCAAAGTTTAGAAATGTATCACCTAACATAGACCAAAAAGTCTATAAAATTTTAGTTGATGGAACTTGAGTAATTATAGTCACATCCACAGAAAATAATATCAATTTATATCAATCAAGAAAAAACTTCGTTAATAGCAATTGAAAAAATCTTGATGAAATTTAACTAAAAAAATAACATAAAAAAATATCAATTGAAAAATATCATCAAAACAAATGTTTTTAAATCAGTAATAATTACTCAATAGTTTATTTATTTATATTTAGTGTTAATTAAAATATTTTATCTTATAAATACTAAAATTCAATAAATTTAAATTATCTTTGTCACAAAAAATCTTGAAAAATAAGAAATATATTTGAATATCTCACAAAGTGTGAAATATCTTATTCAAATACAATGTTTAAGACTTGCTATTATTACTCTCATTGGTAGGTCCAAGTGAGCAAATATGGAAAGCATCTAAGAAGAATGAGCAGAGTGATTTCTTTGAGTGAGAGTGGTCACTTTCTACGGCAAAATGCCTTGGACGGTTGCGCAAGTGTGAAGGGTGAAGGAATGGGTTAGTGGTTTCTCCGGTTTTGTTGGGTTGGGGAGCACAAATTATCTTCATGCTGGGTTTTGGCCATGCCATCAGCTCCACAATTTACTTCTTCCAAGACAATTGGTCTCACATATGTCACACGCATCACCTTCTTCATTCTCACCCTTTCGTCCAAAACTTGGGGGAACATGGATATCCCTCACCACTCATGTCTAAACCTTAGGGTAATCACACACTATGATGAAGCCAGCATCATATATGATAGGAGACACCTAGTATCAAAATTAAATTCCTCCAACAAATTGATACAAGTAATAACTTCTAATAAAAGATATAAAAATATATTTGTACAAAGATAAATTAAAATGTATTGTCTACACACATATACTAAAATAAAAATCTTAATTGGCATATTTTTAAAACAAAATTAATTTTCAACCACGGGACACCCTATTTTAAAGTTGAACACAAGAGTGGACTATCTAACCTATTCATCATGTCTTTCTCCGAGCAATTTTTGCGCTACACCTCCAGACTCGAGTCTTCGTTTTCACTCTGATATTTAGGGATTCGTCTTGGTAGGGTGAGTTTGCCTTACTTGGGAAAAAGTTTAAGGACAGCAAAATTAAATTACCTATGTTCGAACCACATCTTAGTTAAAAAAACCGAGGTTCAAGTTGCATGATTGAACCATTATGGTAAATTCAATAATAAATACTTGTATACGTTGATTTTTATAGGTTAAATATAGCTAAAGGCCTAAATATCACTCAAATATCAAGACTCTTGCAATTATATACACGAAGTAGATAAATATTCCCTTACACGTAAATAATATATATATATATATATATATATATATATATATAT
>Ga0209489_103424_pt1 | contig 30958 bp, 21 predicted proteins | sample SiratrowhiteBW_FD_187527 | JGI IMG/M metagenome (GOLD analysis project Ga0209489, IMG submission 187527) | Root nodule microbial communities of legume samples collected from California, USA - Siratro white BW (SPAdes) (version 2) | ecosystem: Host-associated > Plants > Roots > Nodule | place...
AAAAAAAATTTAAAAAAAAAAAAAAGAAAAAATTGTAAACAGATTTAGTAATTGATTCAAATAAAGACAAAACCAATAAAAAATAGTTCACAGTGGGCTAATAAAGAGCTTAATATAATATTATTTAAACCAATAACAAGATTATCCAAAAAATAACATTATTTAGTTTTTTTTCTTAAAAGATAACATCAACCTAAAATAGTTAATTTTTATTTTATATTTCAAATAATAATAATAACAATAATAATAATAATAATAATAATAGTAAATGTTGATATTTCTTGTTGAAGCCTAGATTTAAACTTTTGCACGTAATTAAATTTTTTTAACCTTTTAGTTTCAATATAATTATGATATCATATAAATATTATTTTATGTATTAATTAGTAATTATTATTTTAATAATATAGAATTAACTATAGTTCAAACCATTACATTGTAAATAAGTGTTCTGACGAGTTTAGTAAGAATGATTCTAAAACAGTCAATTTAATGAATAAATGTGACAGATTGTAAACGTGGAATTTCTATATTAAACGGTCTTCTAAGCATTGAGCATAAACCATTTATGTGATAGTTGTTTAAGATTGTAATTTAACTTAAGCAAAATATTTACTTTTTATATTTTTAATATAACTTTAAAATGAAAATAAAGATACAAGTGAAAAAAAAAATCAGATTAAAAGAAAAGGTTTAATTATTCAGACACCATTAAATGAAGTAGCTTGTTTCTTAAATTAGTAGGAGAAAGTTCAATTAATAACATTAATTAAGATTATAAATTACATTTTATTTTTTTCAGCTCTCACCTAGATTCTCTTTTCTCTCCCACTTTAGTGAAGACGGTTACTAACAAATCTGTCTCTCTCAATCTCATCTCATTCTCATGTAAAAACTCACAATCCCTTCTTTCTTTCTTTCTCTCAACTCTGTTTCTGCTTCACCCCACTTTACTTCTCCCAACTCTTCTTAATAACAACGCTCCTCTGTCATCAATCTCAAACATACCAAGTAATGTCCAAACACCACTTCGTACCTTTACACGCCGCGTAACGTGCCGTGTCCTAGGATGTTTTTGGTTGTTCAGATGAAACTTAGGATGCAAACAAATCACCTTGTGATGTTCTGTCGTGTCTGAATTTGTAATGCACGTGATGATTATGATGATGGTGGTTGTGTCGTCTTAAGAAGCAGATAATTTCCTTGACCATGGGGAAGAAAGGAGGCAGCTGGTTCTCCTCCGTCAAAAAGGTTTTCAAATCCTCTTCTAAAGACTCGCCGGTGCCGGAGAAGAAGGTTATCCGTTCCCTCTCTACTCACAGAATTATCTGCTATTCACAGTTTTTATCACATTGTAGTTTCGTACTGTTTCTGTTTTCTCCTTTTCCGTTCGTCTAAATTGGTTTTTCTCTGAATTAGGATTTTCGATTTTCATTGGAGTTCCATGAGCATAATGAAACTCTCCCCTTGCTTTTCTTTTTTTTTTGGATTCATTAGCATTTTTGACGGTTTGAATTCCAAATTTTTATAATTTTTTTGGAGTTCCAAATTCGATTTTAATGGATTTTTTCTTTTTTGGCAATCAAGCTATCACTTTTTTTTTTTTTTTTTTTTTTAATTTAATTAGAATGGGTAACAATGTTGTAAAGAATGATTCTATTATTATCCATTTACAAATTTTCATGTTTGTTGCCTTTTATCACAATGAAAGACAGTGAATGGGAGTTAACCAACTGATTTTTTTCGAGTAACATTATTTGAAGACTAGTTTAAGGTAATAATTTTCGTACTACGAAATTCTAAGAATGTTTCGTTCTACTTATAGAAGACTCTTTCAACTTATGTTATGTTAAAAAGTAATCTGGTTAACTTTGATGATTATGTGAATTGCTATAATAAGATTGTTCAAATTTATTAATCAGTAAGGTCTACAATTAGGTTAATTATTCAGAGTTTTTTTGCCGTGGTTTGACCTAAGTTAACTGAAACATGGTTCCTTGAATAAAGGATAAATATGGCATTTTATAAAAACACGACTAGTTAACCTTGAAGGGATTATAGGTGGAGGACTTAGTTGTGTGTATCACGTCATTAATACCGATTCAGCTCGAAAGTTATCGAATGAGTCACGAGTCATGATCATGACCTTTTACTCAATCCCCAACAAACCTAGAAGAAAGTAGAAATTGCTTAACTGCACCATAATTAATGCTATCACTGCGTTCTACCTTACACATTGAAGGCTAATAGCAGCTTCGTATGTATAGTAAGTGGAATTCTTAGTTGTTGTTGTTGTCTTTTGTGCTTCCACATAAAAAGGATGAGCGACCTGATCCTTAGGACCATCGACCGAATACAGTGTGTAATTATGCGCATATGGTCCCCTAGCATGTGAACATGTATCAAATAATTTTACCAGTATTCGTGTCACATACTTATCATACCACCCAACCCATCACATCATTCATCTTGACCATCATGTGATTCCCATGTCAGATCTCCATCATGTTAATTAGCAAAACACATTCTGTTTCATGTTTTGTTACTCCTTGATTTTCCAAATGATTGCTAATTAGGACATGATGGATGTTGGCATTTCCACTTTCAGAAAGACAACAAGAAGGAAGAGCAATGGCAGCACGAGGCGCCAGAGGAGGTGTCCTTGGAGCATTTTCCTGCAGAGAGTTCTCCTGATATTACCAATGAAGGGAGTGTCACGTCAACACCAAGCCATGCCATTGCCTTTGCAGCAGCCACTGCTGCCGCTGCCGAAGCCGCAGTAGCAGCTGCTCAAGCAGCCGCTAGAGTTGTGAGACTGGCAGGTTATGGACGCCAATCCACCGAAGAAAGAGCTGCAATACTCATTCAATCATACTATAGAGGTTACCTAGTATGTCCTCCTTTCTCCTTCTCTTACAAACCAAGTAATTAGTTCTTGTCTCCTTTGGGTGAAGTTGTTGTTAATTGTTTAATATCACAGTGTAGCTGGTCAGTTAATTGGTTTGGTATGGACCATAGGTATGCCACCCACCCCCCAAGTTTTACAGTTGTATTTATAACATATGAATGACACTTGCAGTACAATATGACCGTCTTCGTCTGCTAACATCATTGAAGTTCACGTTGATTTATAATTTATAAATGGTGAACTTATGGATCTTTATTGAATTCAGTGTACGGAGTAGCAGAACAAAACACAAAATTAAATTGGGATGATAATGGGGTTATCTGCAAGTACACTATTTATGCATTCTGATTAATAGCTTGATCTCTAGAAATTCTTGCGTGACTACATCGGTTACATGCTCAGAATGGTATTAACTATTTCGATAAGTTCAGCACAGAATTATTCTGTTAATCACTGTGTAAGCTTTTGATTGATTGTGTCTATGCCCATGCAAATTATTTCCTTGATCACTGGATTAGTTCTTTGAGATTACTGATAATTGCAGAACTCAAGTCATCATTTCTTTTTTCAACAAACATTAGTATCGTTGAATTGTGCAGGCTCGACGTGCATTGCGGGCTTTGAAGGGATTGGTGAGGCTGCAAGCGCTTGTGAGGGGACACAACGTGAGAAAGCAAGCGCAGATGACAATGCGATGCATGCATGCATTAGTCCGAGTACAGGCAAGAGTAAGAGCTCGAAGACTCCAGTTGACTCAAGAGAAGTTTGAGAGAAGAGTTGAGGAACAGGTCCAAAGAGAACTAGAGGAACAAGAACAACCTAAGCTGCTTTTGAGCCCCATCAAAATGTTAGACATGGATACTTGGGACAACAGGCGCCAAAGTAGCCAACAGATTAAGGAAAATGATTTGAGGAAACATGAAGCTGCAATGAAGAGGGAGAGAGCTCTTGCTTACGCTTTCAACTGCCAGGTATTCATTTTTGTCCTTCCAAAATCAAGCAGTCTTGAACATGTAGTTTTCATCAATCTTTAAGGAACATGTATCTAAGTTTTTCAAAAATTTACCATGATGTCTCCACTGTATAATATGAGAGGTCATTAATTCATATTGTTGATGATTTTGCATGCAGCAGCAGAAGCAATACATGCACATGGACCCAAATGGTGATGATATTGGAAGCTATACCAATGAGCGTGAAAGAGCCCAAATGGATTGGAACTGGTTGGAACGGTGGATGTTATCACAATCACAGAACTCAAGGCACTTTGGGCCACGGGAGAACCTTTATAGAACTCTTGCTACTACAGCTTCCACCACTGACGACATGTCTGAAGAAAAAACAGTTGAAATGGACATGGCTGCAACTCTGGACTCAGCTCATGCTAACATGGGTCTCATCCACAGAGAATCTTTTGACTCAAGCCCAATATCCAATAGGCACCACCAGCGCCACCACAGTGCAGGTGTACCTAGCTACATGGCCCCAACCCAGTCTGCAAAGGCCAAGGCTCGTAGTCAAGGCCCGTTTAAGCATAGGGGTTCACCTGGGCCTCACTGGAACACGTCCACCAGGAGAAGTTCTGCTTTAGGGCTAGGCTGTGACTCATCTAGCTCCGGTGGGCCCACTGCAGCTCATGTGTTCCCAAGAAGTCCAAGCCCAAAAATTAATGAAATTCGCCTCCAATCTAGACGGATTTCAGGTGGCAGCCCGGATAATGTCCACATTGAGGATTGGGCCCTTCCCCTTGGAACCAATGGTTGGACTTGACTTTGTTAATTTATTTATTTTTCTAAATATCCTAATAATATCATGTTTTTCTAAATAACTGCATGCTCTGAACTTTGGTCGTTGACATGCAATGGTGCTGTTCAAGGACAGTTTAATATGTTGTTTTGTTGTCGTGTCATGAACAATATAATTCCTCGTCCTGAACCACCCCAAAGTGGGATTATAATGTCTAGGAACCCATGTTGAGAAAAAATATTTGAATTTTGTTTTTCCTAAAGGGAATTAATATTTGCAAGAGTGTTTTGTTTTCGTTGAAAAATGTACGTTATTTGTTTGTTGTGTTGAATACTACCATACTGGTGCTTCATTAAGGCCATGGGATTAACCATCATTGTCTGAATGAAAACCGACATAGTTCATATTTCAAAAAATTCACCTTCGTATTTTTTTTCTCTTCGTTATTCCCAATCACTTGATAAGGGATAATTTTCACATCCTACACCGCCATTGCATTTTTTATTTTTCTCTTATCTAGTTGCAACGGGATATGAAACTTGTGTTTTGTCAGAAAAGCTATTAAAATAAGGGGTGGAAGATTGAACGGATGAATATATCACATTAAATAAAAAGTAATTGACTAACATAGACATTATGTTATCATAAATAAGATTTGTTATATATAATACGTAATTATTATTACAATATACTTTTCATCCGTGGAATTATTATTGCAATATAGACATCTATCTTATAATTATTAAAAAATAAAAGAATTTAAAATTTAACTTCTTAAGCAAGAGATTAAAGAGTCAGAAAAACAAAAATAAAACGAATAGCTATGAAAACTAAAACTAATTAAAACATATGTCTAACTACATTATTAGCATAGTTTTAGATTGTGATTAGAGGTGCAAAATGGAACAAAGGGAAAATATCTACGGTTATGGGTTTTGGCGGTTTTTCTGGATCTGACGCGTCGTACTTTATCTCTCTCCGAATCTAAATTGCACGTCATGTGAAGTGTGTAGTGTTTCAGAGCCTCTTTTTGTTCTTTCTTCGGCCACTTTTCTCTTTGGTTCACGATCCTTGCCCTCCTGCTTCAGACTTCCTTTCTCATGGACTCTCTGCAACTCCATGCTCTTCAACTTCTGCATCCACGGGCATCATCACCATCACCAAGGCAACTGCGTTTTCCACTTCCGTCAACACGAAATTCTAGAAATCTCAACTTCCGATTGTTTTCTGCTCACAATGGTGGCGATGCTTCGCAAGACGGACCCTTCGCTTTTGAAGAAAAAATTGTCTCTTCCCCCAAAGATGATAGAGCTCTCATGCTGGCCAAAGAAACCGACGATTTTGGCTATCTCGTTGGCTTTCGCTTGATTCCTGAGTCTGGTTAGATACCTTTCTTTATTTCATTACCTTTTCATTTCCACATTCAAAAAAAGTATTTTTTTTACTCATTTCCGTTTTCATGCATGCGAAAATCTCTCTGGGCTTGTTCTAATTCCGTTAAGTTAGTTAAACTCCTCTGCTTTTTAATATGGTGTATCAGTGTTATGTTACGATGTTGCATCCATCAAGTTTCATTTAGAGGATGTTATTTTTGGTCTTGAAGAGTTTTTGAAAGTGTCACAGGTCTTGAAGAGTTGATGAGCGTGTCACGCGCAATAGCTGAGGAAGATTCTAGAAGCGACGAGGTTGAAAAACCTGGGATTCAGGATACAGATGAAGAGGAAGCTGAGACTAGAGTGTCCTTCAACATTGTTTTTGTGACTGCTGAAGCTGCGCCATATTCCAAGACAGGTGGTCTTGCTGATGTTTGTGGCTCTTTGCCAATTGCTCTGGCGGGTCGCGGGCACCGTGTGATGGTTGTCACGCCCAGATATATTCACGGTACTTCTGAGGATGCTAAGTTTGCTGGGGCAGTTGATCTGGATCGATGCATCAAAGTGTCGTGCTTTGGAGGTGCTCAAGAAATTGGCTTTTTCCATGAGTATAGGGAAGGGGTTGATTGGGTATGAAGTTTAGAATTTTTGGTTTTAGGCTTTTGTTACTATTGAGTTGTCCAAAACCATTTGACTTCTTACCTCGTAGGATCTACTTTGTTTCATAGTGGATGATGCGTGGTGCTTCTACCTTGTTGTTTCAGGTATTTGTGGACCACCCCTCGTTCCATAGACCAGGGAATCCGTATGGAGACAAGTTTGGGACTTTTGGGGATAATCAGGTATATTCTTGTTAATTCTAGCTTTGATGCTAGATTACCATTATACATTCAAGAACAATGATAAACTTCTTTCTCATTTGGTTTTACAGTTTCGGTTCACTTTACTTTCCCATGCAGCATGTGAAGCACCATTGGTGCTTCCATTGGGGGGGTTCACTTACGGAGAAAAATGTTTATTCCTTGCTAATGATTGGCATGCCAGCCTAGTTCCAGTGTATGCATGTCTAACTTTATCCACCCTTTTACAAATCTCTCTTTTTCTCCCCCTCCTTTTTCTTTTGCAAATGAAGAAATACAATGTGTTTTTCACCAAGCATATTATTTCTGTCAATGTTTTTCTTTATTAAAATAAAAGAGCAAATACACTCGCCTTATTAAAGATTATCTTTCTTCCAATGGCTCTACTAAAGTCATGCAATTTGTTCTTTATTTTGGAAACTTCACACTTCCCTTTTTATAATTAGATGAATTATGGTCTCCTCTGATTATAGATGCTTCAATTGCACTACCTTCCAGAGATCAAGATGTGTCATACTTTAATCCATTCAGTTGTAATGTAAACAGACTTCTTAGGGACCATTTTTCCTCCCGAGATTCTCAGCATCATAAAAAACGATTATAGGGATGTTTAAAACTTTATTTCGTCTTATAAAAACCTAGAAGCAATTATAGTTTTTGTAATTAGCTTTCTGTGCCTCTGAAAGTTTAATAGAAAACAAAATGTCCTTAGGAGGCTTGTTCACTAAGAAGGTTGCTTATATTAAAATGAACTAAAGTGTAGCTTGTTTTGACACTCAAGGGGGAAAGTATAATTTTTAATATTAGGGGAGTGAGCAAAGTAGTTTAAGCATCCCCTAGGTGGTGAGTGTAATTTGTCCATTTAGTTATAATTACGCTTCATCATGGAATGTGGCTTTCACATTTTTAAAGTTTCGTTTGGAGCATGTTGTGATTTGTCGAAGAAGATATTATTGTCTTACTGAGGATGAGACTGGTACTTGATTCTGGTGCAGACTTTTGGCAGCAAAGTATCGTCCACATGGGGTATATAAGGATGCTCGCAGTATATTAGTGATACATAATATAGCACATCAGGTAAGTCGTTTAATTTTATTTCATTTTACTAGATAGAGACATTACTAAGAGCAGCACAATAACATCATGCTTTAATCTATCTGTTTCTTAAAATAACATTTCGAGCATCACCAACAAAACAAGGGTCTATGTAAGTTATATTTTATACTTTCCATCTAGGTGCCCTCAGCTTGGCTGCCTCTTATTATGTTCATTAAGTCACATTTTAGAAATTAGACAGATAGATACTGAATGGCCAACAAAGAAAAGTTCGTTGTTAAAAACTGGAATTATTACTTTTATCTTGGTGTGAGGACTTTATTAATATGTAAAATACAATTGTGTTGGTTGTTGTCACATTGAAATGAATGTTTTGAACATGACTGTGGCAGTGCATGCATATCAAAGATGCTAATTTGTGTAGTGAACCGTCTTGGAAAATAATGTAGTCTTTGATATGTAATGCTACAAATAGGTTCCACAATGCTTTGCTGAATATAATGTATATTGATATTAATTCAAGAAGTTTGTAACATAATCTTTAGTCATTTATATTAGCAAAGAGGCTGATGAAATTATATTATAGGGAGTGGAACCTGCAATTACATACAGTAGTTTGGGGCTACCTACTGAATGGTATGGAGCACTGGAATGGGTGTTCCCTGAGTGGGCAAGGACGCATGCTCTTGACACAGGTGAAGCTGTCAACTTTCTGAAAGGTGCTGTTGTTACAGCTGACCGGATTGTGACAGTAAGCAAGGTCCTAATACTGCAAACTACATATTCTGCTCCCTTTATCAATATTATAGAAGACAAGTGTCTTGTATTTACCATGTAATGATAGTGCGTAAAGATCCGCCTCTGTTTTCCAGGGCTATTCCTGGGAGATAACTACTGGTGAAGGTGGATTTGGTCTACATGAATTATTAAATAGTCGAAAAAGTATTCTCAATGGTATGTTTCTTTTTTAACATTGTCTTTCTTATTGTATAATTTTGAAGCTCGTCCTTTGAAAGATTTATTTATGACTGAAATTTTAGAGTTGGTAACATGTGGTTTATACTCCTAAAGCAACACTAATTCTTTTGAGAAAGTTAAAACCAAGCTTGGGCCAAATAATTATCTTCAGTGCAAATCTGTATCTCCTATGAAGTTTCAGATTATATACTTTATACATTTGATGGTTTGACACTCATAAAAGTAGCTTTATTTCAGTGTCTTACGAAAACTAATCAATAGGGTGATTAATAATTTTTGCTATTCTTGTTAAACAGGAACCTTTTTGATCTTCTCTATTTAACAAACAATGCATATCTTAAGTATTTTTTTTTTCTCTATTGTGAATCAAATCCTATTCGAAAGCCCAAAGCAGTATTTCATGTTTACTTGATTTGATGGCAAAACTAGTATCAGAAGGCACTAATGTGACTTGAAGTATCCTATTGAATTCATTAGAAGACTTTCATATTTGTATATCTAATGCAAGCTTTTTATTCATAGAAAGTGCATAGAACCTGGCCAACTTTCAATTTCTGAAATATCACACCTCAGTTTTGAATAATTTATTTTTGTACAATGACTAATTTTAATACACATTGGTTTCTATGCACACACCAAAATTAGTCTGATGGTTTGATCATTGGTGTTATGTAATGATAGTTTGTGAATAGATTTAAAATTGTTAGTTGTTGCTTATCTAATTCTGATTTAGGAAAACTAGTCTTGTTGGAAGCCAGAATTATTTATAGAACCTTTGTTTTCTTTTTTTAGAAGATAATGAGAAGTCTTCTAGTTTTCTATATCCTGAGTACAATTTCCTAAGAATTGAGAGTGAGTGTGTTCAATTGAGTGAAACATACCAATTTCTGAAGCATAACAATTGGTATCAGAAAACTTGGTATGTGTGGAAAGAAAGGTGACCACAAAGGAATTAGAAACCCGTATGGAATCCTTGGAGCATACTTTCACAGATGCACAAGAAGCAACAAAGAAATCTTTGGATTTGCTGTAGCAAATGTTAGAGAATTTAGTTTCTTCCATTGCAGCTATGAATGGGAACAAGACAATCTTCAATAGTGCTGAAATAGTTTCAAAGACATCTAATTTGAGTCTGTCTATTATTGAATGTGCGCATATCCAATTTCCCACATTTGATGGCACAAATTTTCATGATTGGAGAGCAAAGGCTGAGTAGTTCTCTGAATTGGAGTCTACACCAAAGGCACAGCGTGGGAAGTTGTTGCTGTTACCCGTGGATGGAAAGCTTTTTCATGGTAGAGACATTACATGTGTCAACCCAGTTTCAAGAACAAGTTTTGGGAACAAATATTACAAGATGTGGCTCATCGATTTGCTGATAGTGCTTTTGAGGATCCTATCCCAGAATTATCAAGATTGCAACATGAAGGACATTTGGGACAATATTTGGAAGTCTTTAATTCTCTCTTGCCTCGTGCTCTTTTTGTCAGGATTGAAAATTGAACTGGAAAAATCTGTGAGAGTTCACAAACCACAGTCTCTCCAAGAAGTCGTGCATCTTGCAAGACTTCAATTGAGAATTTTAAAAGATTTGGAAAAGAAATTGCATCAAACAAGAGTCCCTAGTTTGGAAACACAAACATGATATACAAGAACATGGTCAACTCTGGTTAATTCATAACCAGTTTGAATCAGAATCAGTCTATCTCATCGGTGCCTGCTTCTGTTTGGGGCAACATTTTATCATAAAGACTGATTAAAAAGCTCTTCAGCACTTGTTGTTGCAGCCTCCAACTACTTTGATGCAAAACTGGGGTTTATAGAAACTTACGGTCCTCGATTTCAGCATAGAATGCATAAAAGGCAAGGAGAATTTGGTTGCACTTTATCAAGGGTGGGAGAAAATGAAAGTCTAGCTGCAATATTACATTTTCTCTTCCACATTAATGAAGGAAGCCATTGTGTCTTGAAAGATTGATCCGAAATTGCAGAAATTGGTGGACAAGATCAGACTTGCACAACAGCCGTATAAGCAATACACTTTTGATGTTACTATATTGAAAAGAAAAGTCAAGGTTGTCATTGGTGATCAACAGGACTTAATACAAAGTTGAGTCATTTTCATGATTCTTCCACTGGTGGTCATTCTGTTTCTGAACTCACAAAAAAATTAAGGAGCAATTTTATTGTAAGGGATTACGAAGGGATGTGAAGAGTTGAATTAGGTAATGTATCATTTGCCAATGGTTCAAATCTATAAATCAACTATCTCTAGGAATTCTTCAACCTCTATTGATTCCTAATGGAGTATGGGAGTCTATTTCTATGGACTTTATCTTGGGTTTGCCTAAATCCCACTTGATGAGTGTAATCTTAGTAGTCATTGATAGACTCACTAAATATGCTCATTTCATGGTCTTAGCTCATTCTTTTAGCGCAACAAAAGTAGCAGAATTATTCATGAATACAATGGTCCGGTTGCATAGTTGGCGAGAGGAAATCATTTCTAATCGAGATACAATTTTCATGAGTACATTCTAGAGTGGATTGATGCAGTCTGATAGGCAGCAGCCCAATCAACAGCCCATTAGGCAGCCCAAACAAACACTGATCATTTACGAGAGGAGAAAAAATAGGAATGAGAGTAACTGATTGCACTAGGGTCACTGATTGTAACTGATTACACTAGGATCGGAAGAGATTTTGCTGTTGGGGAATTTAGTTAGGAAAAGAGTATGAGTAGGACTAAGATGAGGTGGGTAGGGCATGAGATTTTTTTCTTATTATTAGGAAGAGTATTTGAGCTACTTAGTGCTCTGATTTCTTTAAGCGTTTGGCTAATTCTGAATCAATAATAATTTTCCATTATTTCTTTTCTACTCAATTTCTATTTCTTTCTTTTATATTCTGGTATCTATCATTGGTATAAGAGCACTTTCTGGGGAAGAGATAGGGGAGCGGATGGAGACTTTGGAGAAGTTTGATCAGGTGATGTTGTCGCAGAAGGAAATAGGTCAAGATCACCGCCAGGGTCATACTCACACTCCGCACAGGCCACGCAACCCTATGAAGTTGATTGATCGATGGAACGAAGGTTTAGGTAGGGATGACAGGTCAACTAGATCCCCTCCTCCCCATCGCACAGACTTTCATCACTCCCCATCTCCGGATAGGGAGAGTAGAAAGTCCCTCCGATCCCACGAGGATCGTCGCGACCATAGGGATCCCAATCCGTGACACTATAGATATCCCTACTATCAGGATGATTACCATTACCACCCATTCAGAGCACCGACGAGGAAACTAGACTTACCAATTTTTTCCGGGGATGATGCGTTCGGGTGGCTTACCAGGATCGAACGCTATTTTGCTATGAATAACATTGAAGGAGAAGAGCGTTTGGAGTCCGTGGTGGTGGCATTGGAAGATAGAGCTCTCAACTGGTACCAGTCATTCGACATTACTCACTCACCATTCTCCTCCTGGCATCAGTTCCGAGATGCGCTTCTTCGCAGGTTTCAACTTGGAACGGTGAAGGACCCACTTGGCCCTCTACTTAGTCTTAGATAGGAAGGGTCGGTGCTATCCTACATAGATATTTGAGAAGGTGGCAAGACCTTTGTTGAGGTTGGACCCAGAAGTGTTAAAAAGTGTTTTCATAAATGGGCTCAAAGGCCCATTAAGGGCTGAACTTAAGAGTTTGGAATTGGATTCACTAGGCGAACTGAAAGACCGAGCATTACTATTGGAAGAAAGGAATCGAGAATGGAGAAGTTTCGGAGGGAGCCCAGCCAAGAGATTACCAATCCAGGAGTAGCCAGCGTCAATCCCACTACGACATATTCCGCCAAGTATGCGACGAACGGAGGAAAAAACGCCACTCCTTGTTTCGGGTGGCAGACAACTCACACAAGAAGAGTTGCAAGATAGAAGTTGTCGGGGATTATGTTTTAAATGTGGGGAGAGGTGGGGAAAGGATCACATCTGGAAACTCAAGAATTTTAAGTTATCTACCAAATTTCTCAAAGTGTGGCATTGGTGACAAATCATTAACATAAAATAGACAAACTGAAAAGCAGGGGCTTATCTACCAAATGGAGAAAAGGGCCTTAGGTAAGGAGGGATCAATTCGTTTTCCATTTTACTTTTCCATCAACTTGTATTGTTCAGATAACTTCTTGCAAGTAAACTAGGTAATGGCATTTGAAGAAAATACTAGTGCTGCTTTGTACTGGCAAAGTTGAGTTTTCGTTTATTTGTTTGGATATCTTGTCTTGACTTGTGCCATAGAATCTGTTGTAATGATACTGGCCTGTATTTTGAATAGGAAATTGTTGAAAGTCCTTCTAATTTACTATCAGAATAATGTACCAATTTGATTTCACAAATTCCTCAACTTAGTAGCACAGGAATTGTTATTTTCCTAAACATCACAAAGCCCAGAAGCTTCTTTTGTCATTTTTGTGTTTCCTGATGCTTTCAGCTGTACAAGTAGTTCTGAGTCAATGTATGTGAATTCAAAAGCAAACAAAATTATATTGTCAATTCCTTACTCAATGATGTGCCTTGATGCTCAAAATCATTACAATTTTATTATTGACTAGGGATCACAAATGGAATTGACATCACTGAATGGGACCCATCATGTGATAAACATATTGCTTTCAACTACTCTGTTGATGACCTTTCCGGGAAGGTTTTGCATTTTCCCTTTGTCAACCTTCCTTTGTATCTTATTAGCTGAAATTGCCTTATCGTAATTATGTGGAATGTACAGGCCAAGTGCAAGTATGCTTTGCAGCAGGAATTGGGTCTTCCAGTGAGGCCTGATTGTCCATTGGTAAGTTTGTTATATGCCATGCAAAATTAGTGCTCACTCTTTCTGGTATTGACTATTTCTGAAACTTGCAGATTGGGTTCATTGGAAGACTGGACTACCAGAAAGGTATTGACTTGATCCGCTTGGCAATGCCAGAGCTCATGGAAGCTGATATTCAGTTTGTAAGTTATTTTGTGTATCTGTTCTATAAACACATGTTGTGGCAGAGTAAAAAATATATCTTGAGACATTGCAGAATATACAAACTAAAATTTTAAACATCTTGATACTTACCATAAAATAAAATGATTGATCATTTTTCAAATGCAACCTGTGTGAATAATTTCATTTGAGAGAAGTTGAGTCCTCTTGAATTCTAATTGGTAGATGTGATTGTAACTTGGGAGTTCTGCGGAATGTGTTGTATGCTTGTGACCCCCTATACGGTTGACAGCCTCTAGTTATTTTTCGCAGGTAATGCTTGGTTCAGGAAACCCTATTTATGAAGACTGGATGAGAGCAACAGAGTCAGCTTATAGAGATAAATTTCGGGGTTGGGTGGGATTTAATGTTCCAATATCTCATAAAATAACTGCAGGGTAATCCAAAAATTTATGAATCCTTTATAGGAAAATTTGTGGTCATTAAAAATTTCATTACTGAATCTACATCAATCTGCTTCTTACAGTACTCCTGGTTTGTCAGGTGCGATATATTGTTAATGCCATCTGCGTTCGAGCCCTGTGGACTGAATCAGTTGTATGCAATGAGATATGGAACTATACCCGTAGTTCATGAAACTGGGGGCCTAAGAGTAAGTCAAGAAAATATAAGAAATTGACTACTTCAACATGATTTCTTTGCCTTAACGCCTTCCTCTTTATTCAGGATACTGTTCATAATTTTAATCCATATACTGAAGAGAGCAAAGCTGAAAGCACTGGGTATGTTGTCCATGAGCTTTGACTTTTTATTCTTCAAATATCCATTGCCATATTTTCTTAATAAACCTAACATGTCTTTGGTCCAAGTGAAACTAACACAGTTATATCATAGTAAAAATATAGAAAGTGTATATTAAGCATGGCTCTTATTTAAATTTCTGGTTGTGAATCAAGAAAGTAAGAGATTTCCTGTGCTGATTACTAAGTATAATACAGTGATTAGAAATAATTTAAATTTGTAAAAGTAATGTAAATCTAATAAGTGATCAGATAAACTTTCATAAGCCTGTACAAGCCCGGATAAAATGAGACATGTAACTCTTCCAAGTACAAATTTACGTTGTAAGAACCGATTAGGTGGTCACAACTTTCAACTGGAATTGTTATAGGGAAAAACAATATCTAAGTAAACAAAAAGAAGGGCCGTTTATTGAAACTCAGTGTTGTGCAAGTATAAACAAACAGTTAGCTTTTACGATATGTCAGATGTAACTTAACAATCCCAGGAGTCAACTAATACAAAATGAATAGGCTCATCATATATTGTTTGATATAATTTTGATCTTCACTTACAGGTGGACGTTTTCTCCACTAACAAAGGATAGCATGTTAGCGGTAAGCTTGATTTCCTGCAATTCAGATTCATTGCTTTTATATTAAGCATACTTTGACAGCATCTTAATATTATAATTTGATGATTCTACATAATGTCTTTTGCAAATTGACATGAAGACTGGAGTTGTCTTTTGCCTTGTTTATTATCAAAAGGTTGTACTGAGAAGAGAGGACGAGATCCATGAGATGAATTCTGTGTATTTGAATTACGAAGCAATGCATATATTTATATTAGAAGTCATTAATACAAGGGTAATCACACATAATTAAAAGAATATACACAAATAGCTTGAGTGTCTCGATGTGAAGAAGTGTGTTAGAGAGATTTCATATTAACTATTGACTAAAGATAAGGTCAAATTAGAGTATATAAATGAAGACAATCCTTACTTGGCAAACTAGTTTTGTAAAGATGAGTTGGATATAAAGTTCACTTTTTAAGAAGTTGCTCTAATTAACATAAACCCATAACATGTAATCTGTCCTATTTACATAGTTACTACAGTTACATTTTCTAATAGTGCTCGTAGTTGAGTGTTGTGTATGGGGAAGGGGCAGTCATGGGATGGAAGCTATGGTCTTAATGTGTATGGGTAATCATTATTTCTTTTAATACCTATATATACTTGTCTGAGTCCGTTGGGTTGCTACCCTCGGTCGACTGACAATTAGAGCATGCTGGGTCTAGTTTACTATAGCTTGGGAAATGCCTTTTGGGAGGGATCATTAATCTCTAATTGGCATTGCTATCATTGGGTTGGCTTTCTGAATCTTGTGTCGGCCTCTAGATGTTAAAAACAGCCATATTAAGTTACTAAAACATCAAGGAATCTGTACAAATCTTATCTAACAGTCCATACAGTCTATGTTGGACATGTTGGAATGTGGAACTATGTTCAACTTTTCTCATTTGTGTGATGTTCTGACAACATTGTTTCTCCTCTTTGGTCACCATGATGTTAACTTTCTTACCAATTTTTACAGGCTCTAAGATATGCCATCCAGACATATAATGAACACAAGTCTTCGTGGGAGGGATTGATGATAAGAGGCATGACAAAAGATTACACATGGGCAAATGCAGCTACTCAATACGAGCAAATCATTGAGTGGGCATTCATCGACCCTCCTTATTGCTGAAATAAAGATTGCATAAATGATCCACGCAAGGATTTCTTCAATAGCAGGCTACTTAGAGGATTATCACGCTCATAATGAAGTCTTGTGATAGCAAAAGGGAGACCATAATTTCTTCTAAGGAGGCAGATGTCTCACTTGTCTAAAACCGTACTCCTTTGATGATATGATATAGGGTACATAAACTCAGCTGGGCACTTCTGGAGGAATTTTTTACACTGATTGAAACAACAATTTGTATCCACGCCAATGTATAGTGGTGTTAGAAGTTTTTTACCTTTTTGTTTTTGTAGCATAACAGGGTTATAGAACGGGTGATGTGACACATTGGAATTTATAGTATGCGAGAATGTGCGTCTATTGGCAGTGGTTAAAAAGTGTGAAAAATTACGAGAGGTGTACTATTGGTAGTGAGCGACATGATTTGTAAGATGCGTCAATCTGTGTCTTGTGCATGCATCTTATTTGGTATCATCCAGAAGCTGACCCACTTTTGCGTTAGAATTGTTTAGGCAACTCCATAGTGGCCTGCAACCTAGTCATTTTTGGAATACTTTTGTCTAATTCATTTGGCAATTAAGTCATATATGGTTGGATCCAAAGGGTTGAAGTTAAACTTTTGAGATATACATTAGGTTTCCAAGTCCTCTCATCAATCATTCCTTCTCATCCAATATCGTACTTTTTTTTTACTTGTATTTTTAACCTATATAAAGATATTTCATACCTAGATTTCATTGTGCGAAAACTCATTCTTGAAAAGGTATAAAGAATTTTAAGCATTAATAAATATTAAATCGGATGTTAGTCGTATATAGCTCGTTTAAACGAAATGTACGGCTTAACCTTGCTTGGGTAAAAATATACAAAATCCTGATTTTAACATCGAGAAAGAGTATGAAAAAGTAAGAAAATAATGAAAACATTCATGTTTGATTTTATCGGTTATGAATTGTTAGGCTGCATGAGTTTTAGTTAGGTTGTTATTAACTTAAATTTAAAATTTAAAGTTATTAAAATTCCGTTTCTTTAAATTTTTTTACATTTATATTTTCTTCAGCTAATCGGTTTGCGTCCTATTCTATTTGAAATAAGAATGAAATAACTTATTTTATTCAAATATAATATTGTATATTTTGAATAAATTAGCAACTAAAAAATATACATGATTGTTTTACAGTTTAGTTATATTATACTTACAATATAATCACTTGTCAAAATACGATAATAGTTTTTTATTAAAGTTTTAAAATATTATAGTTTATTTATAAAAAGAAAAGAGAGAGTTAAAATTATGAACATGATAATAATTATAAAAAATAACTCAACATAATTATTCATTTAACAAGAGAGAATACAAAACTTCGTCTTCCTTGATATAAATTGATTCCTGCATTAAATAAAATTTTAATATCAACAATATCCTTTTGCTTTTTATTTTTAAATTTATGATTAAATAATTTATTTTATTTATTTTTTTCTTACTCACGCGGAAAAACATTTCGTTATATATATCGTACATCTTAGAAGGTATGATATACTTTTATTTTTCCTAATAATAATAAAAAAAATATTGATAATTGCTTCCTATACGATAAATATAGACAATTATTTTTTTTATAATACAATTTTTTTTTTCAATCAATTACATGTTAATGATTATTTTGTTTTTTATTAGTTTGTTAAAATGATATATTTTTATTGTTAAAATATTTACAATTTGACAACAATAATATGATTAATTTTAAAAATTCAGTTAAATACATTTAAATATTTAATTTTTTGACAGCGAATTCTTGTTGAAAAAAAAAAATATAGGTACTTTTTAATATTTATAAGATTATTTAAAAAAAAAGCTTTTTTCTCAATATTTATCAATATAATGTTATTATTTGATAAAAATTTATTGGGTAGGAATGAGAAAATTGAGTAATATATAAAAAAAAAAGACTAGTAAACCTAATGTCTTAAAGTTTTGGATTGAAGGTGATATCATTCTCTTATATGTGATGTAACTCAGTTCTCATTGTTTGAGATCTTCTTGCTGTTTCTTCTTCAAATTTTCTTAATATTGTGAATTGGGTGAATTAGGTGTGTGATAGAAGAGAAGAAAAATTATTTAATGAATAAATTTTTAGTATAATAGAAATTTATTAAATGTGAGGAAGTAATGTGTATAATATAGGAAAGAACTGCCTAACATGTAAATGCTAATACTTCGTATTTAAATGAAAGCGTTGTTATATATATATTTAGTATTTTACAAAAGTGAGAAGGGCAGGGGAATGGTAAAATATTTGAGTGAGTGAATGAATAGTAGATATAGAACTAAGAGAAAGAAATGAAAGAGGTTGGGACAAGAGAGGAGAAGTTGGTAATTTAGAGGTTAGGAGAAGGACAGTTCGGTTTGCGGTGTGGTTGGGCGCGGTGCGCAACCAATCCCATCGCATCATCGTCTACCCTCGCCACCCTCTCATTTTCATCAATCATTTTTAGTAACCTCCTAAACCCTAATCCCTTCATCAATCCCTTCTTCTTCTTCTTCTCATTCATATTCATTCCATTCAAAAGAATTGCTATGATTTCCAATCCCGAATTGATCCTCTACGCCTGCATTGCTCGATCCGACACCATCCTGGCCCAGCACCAGACCGACAAGGAGCCCAACATGGAAGCCCTAGCCGCCCAATGCGTCGCCCAAGCCCCGCCCAACCACGCCCTCTTCTCCCACACCGTCAACAACCGCACCTACACCTTCCTCATGGACCCTCCCTTCGTCTTCTTCGCCATCTCCCACCACACCCTCCTCAAATCCCAAACCCTCCCCTTCCTCCACCGCATCAGATCCTCCTTCCGCCAAACCCTACCCTCCTCCGCCCACCACCACTTCTCCCCTCTCTCCTTCCAGCCCCAATTCCCCTCCATCTTCGACGACGCCCTCCGCTACGATTCCAAAGACCGCACCCTCAGATCCGAACCCCCCCTCCACCCTCCGCCCCAGGGCCTCAAAAAGAAGAAGAGACCCAGCGATTCCCCCGCCACGCTCGATGTCGCCGACGACCTTTCCCTCTCTCCCCTCAAGCACCAGCCCCACGACCGCCACTCCAAGGCCAAACACGTCTGGAAGAAACACGTCTGGGTCCTCCTCCTCCTCGACTTGTTCGTCTGTGCCGTCCTCTTCCTCATCTGGTTGTGGGTCTGTAGCGGCTTCAAGTGCATGACCTATTGATCCCACTTTTCATCTCTCCAACAACAAAAAGGTTCTCCTTGCTCTCGGCTTCGCCTTTTTTGTCCCTTACTGAGGGATTCTTAGTTTTTTTTGTTGCAGACTGCAGGGCATAAGCATGCATGCATATCTGTTATGTATATGTATGTAACTGGGAGGTTCTGTTTGTTTCTTTCCTGCTTCTTTCTTTTCTTGTTTCTACTTTCCATTGGGAATTTCCTTCTTTTTTCTTAATGGGAATTGCATATCAATTATGAAGATCATCTTAACTTGTCATCCGGCCATGCTCAATTGTGCAAGATCACATATTCCAGGTGTTGTTTATCATACACTTTTTTTTTTTTTTTTTTTTTTTTTTTTTACTTGCTTAGCATTGTTGTTAGTTTAGCTTCAGCTTCAGCTTCCTTTAAGGTTTATCTCTTCAATTATTTAGTGATTTTGTTCAAAATTTGATAGATGTGATTGTTCCATGTATGATGTGAAGGATGTAAATCTGTAGTTGAAATTGCAGAAGAGTGTGTTTTTTATTCTATTTTCATTTTTAATTAATCAAATGAGAAATCTCATGTATCTCCTACCAATTTAGGAATCTACCATCCTCTCAGTTGTGAGAGGGTTAATTTCTCTGCAAGATCAGTTCTGTGATCTGTAAAATGGTTATCTGTTACATTGTTGATATTTAGAGTTAGTTAAAATTGTAAAAATATTGGGTAATGTTTGATTGGTCTCTTTAAGTACATGTTAGGTTGGGATTCTATACGTAGCTTCCATGCCATCACAAACAGAGAAATCTTTCTGGTACAAAAACTGAAAGTCTGAGCTCTCCTCGACCAACCCAAATGAGATGAGGGAAAGTTTAGCTATGCTGTCTTTGGGGTCGGTGTGGTGGGACTGGGGAATGACAAATTCTGTGCTGGCACGTTGATGTGTCTAACTATGGACATCTTTTAGGATAGGATAGGAAGTGTTCTTACATTGGTCCATGATCGACAAATAGGTTCAGTTTCAGGTGCCATCACGTGGGCATCCAACACGTTGCAACAGCTGCCATCACATAAGGCAAGATGGAGGCTTCGTTAAATTTCTATTTAGTTAACAAATCCTTAGGAAAATAAAAAAATACAATTATTGCGCCGAGTTGACACTCTACCTTTAGATCTAATGAATATTAAACATTGCCCTGTGAGCCTTCCCATAATGTGATTCACATTTGCAGTATTATGTACATATATATATATGCCCTTTTTCATTGTTGGTGATGTCTTATATCTTTTCTTACTTTTTTTTTTTACATCCTTTTATTAAACATTTGATGGCCATGGCCGTAATATTATGCAAATCATTTAAAATCTATAATCAACTAACTAATCATATACATAATTTGGTACCAATTTCCAAGAGAGGGAAATGTTTTTCCCCCTTGCAAAAAACAAAACTTATACACATGTTGGTATTATTCTCTAATCAACTCTAAAATCTTATGATGGTAATTTACAAAACAAATCCAGGATGTGATAAGTTGTACGTCTGTGATAATAATCGTATGAAACTTTTTCTAATTTGAAACACTTTGTTTTGTGATGAAATATGATGATGGGATACGAAATGAAAAATTTTAATTACAGAAATTTATAAGAGTATTTTAAGAAATTTGAATTTAAATTATAGAAATTAAGGGATGTACGAATTTGTACACGTATGTCAACAAGTTATAGCAAGTAGTTATAGCTACGAAATGTAGTTTGCTAACACATTTTTCTCTAATTATGGAATAATATGTTAACAAATAATAACTATTGTACAGGATTGAAGAGTCTTCTTTATTGTCCAGGTTTTCAAATGACATTTAGTTTTTTTTTTTTTTAATTTATCTTTTTTTTTTAATTTATCTGAATGAATGTAAATAATGTGTTTTTTTTTTTATGTGATTGTTTTGACTTTTAACAACTTCATACTCATACTTTTACTGTCAAAGCTATCAAATAGTTAATGTTTACAGATAATCAAATATGCGTTTTGTTCAGTCTTAGGACTACTCGATCCCCTTGGTAGAACTATAAATGATAAAATACATTTAAGATATAACTTGAAAATGAAATTCTTTTAAAAATATAAATAAACGGTTTTTTTATTTATTTTGGTGTACTCTTGAATTTTAATTTCTAAAATGGATAGAAAAAGATTTATTTATTAAAATAGGCAAATTCTGCCAATTAGATAAGCATAATCTCAAACTTGTCAAAATAAAAAGGACATGTTGGTGATTGTCAAAATAAAAATGACACGGGCGATTTTAATTAATGACATTAATTAAAATCATTTCTCTATCTGAAATCATTTTTTAATTATTTGATATTATGATTATTAGGTTTAACAATTAATAAAAAAATAATTATTATATAATAATAATAATTAACAAATAATTTTTTAATTATTTAGCACTATGTTTGTTACTTTAACAATTAACAAAAAAATTAATAATAATAATTAACAAAATTGTAATAAAAAAATTAAGACATACAAATTTATTTTAAATTAAAATAAAATAACATAATGATAATAATAATAAGAATAATTCATATGAATTTAATTATAATTATTATTATGTTTAAATTAAATTAAAATAACATAATAATAATAATTAATAATAAGTGAATTCAATAATAATTATTATTTTTTAAATTAAATTTGTATGAAATTATTCTTATTATTATCATTATGCTATTTTATTTTAATTTAAAATAAATTTGTATCTCTTAATATTCATGTTATAGTTTTGTTAATTATTATTATATAATAATAATAATTATTTTTATTAAAATAATAATAATAATTATTATATAATAATTATTATTATTATTAAAAATTATATAATAATAATTATTATTATTAAAAATTATATAATAATAATTATTATTATTAAAATAAATTTATATTTTTTAATATTCATGTTAATTGTTAAACTTAAGGATTATGATATCATATAATTAAAAAATATTAAAGAGAGAAACAATTTTAATTAATGTTATTAATTGAAATCGTCATATTACTTTTATTTTGACCAATTTAAAATTATACCTATCTTGATGGCAGAATTCGTCAATTTTGGTAAATAAATTTTTTTCGACTCATTTTAGGAATTAAAATTAAAAAGTATATCAAAATAAAATAAAAAAAACCTGAATAAACATTTGTTAGGAAATCTTACTTTAAAATGTACAAAAATAATTTGAATGTGTGATCTGAGAGCAAGGGTGAGCGTAAGGGTATTATTCATCACAATATTAAATAATGATTGAAAGATAGCAAGAAAAATAATAGGATTTTTCATTAAACTGAACAAATGCTTTTTACAATGTATGTCTTAATGCGTCCTCACTCAATAAAAAATTCTTCTTCTTCAAGTTCTGCAATTAAATAACACCATCATTGATCCTGATTTATTTCACTTTGTACATCTTAATGTCCTCACTCAGACTAAACTTCTTCTTCATGTTCTGCAATTAAATAACACCATCATTGATCCAACTAAACTTCTTCATATTCTGCAATTAAATAACACATCATCATTGATTCTGATTTATTTCACTTTGTTGCTTTTCTTTTATCTGTTTTAAAAAAAAACCTACTTCAAATAAATAAATAAATAAATATATATATATATATATATATATATATGCACTTAGAGATCTTCCCAATAAAAGACTTTAATATTATTTTAAAATTTGAGTTCTAGTTAAATAAATAAGATATGATTAGAAAAGACTTATAACAAAATGATTAACTATTTTTTATAATCATTTTTTATAAGATTAATGATATTTCTACAAATAATATCATACAAAATTACTAACAATCCTTTCTAAACATCCTCTTAATAATACATCATAAATTGTCATAAATAGACTTTAAACTTAACTCAACCTTATAAAACTGTTTATAAGATGAGGTTTACATCCACTTATTTATAAACTATTAGATGTAAAATTTTCAACACACTCTCTCGTACCAAGGTTTTCTAACTCGTGCGTGAGACTATATATATAAAGGTGGTTCGATAGATGTGAGGTGAAGTTTACTCCTACTTATAAACTATTGAGAAACTTTATTTTTAGTCAATATGGGATATCAACAATTTTATATATTTATATTTAGATTATTTATCTTAAAAGTCCCATACTTCAAATCTTATTTTTAATTAAATTTTATATTAATCAAGTCATTTAATAGGAGTATGTTTAATATTTTATCTACTTGAATATTACAAGATTTTTTTTAAGAAAAAAAGAATAATTGAAGAAATAAGTAGAAATTTTTTTGTAAAGATAAAGTTAAACATAATGTGGAAACAAAATTTTGAGTTTAAAAGTTGAAGTTAAGCATGATAATTTTGGAAAATTTGAAGTTAAGCATGATAATTCTGAGGATCAGCGTCATTAAAATCAATGTGAAATTTCTTTGTAAGAGGTTATATGTGACTTTAATAAGTCATTTTAAAAGTGACTTGAGGAGAGTAGTTCACGCCTTAGAGTTTCAAACATAGGTTTTAGAGAAAAAAGAAACTTCTCATATTGCGTAGACAACTTAAAAGGCTCTCCTTCTGCTTCCATCGCTCCTCAATCTAGTTTCTTCATTTTTATATTGTTTTTTCTTCCTCTAGTTTCTTCATTTTTATATTATCTTTTCTTCCTCTTTACTCCATGAGTAGTTAAACTCCTTTTTGGTTATGGTTAGATGCAATTATACTAAATTCTCGATATATATTCTTTGTGTTTAAATATTAATGTTTTACTTCTATGTTTAATGTTTGTTGTAAATATTATCCATAATTTTAAGAATTTTGTGATTAAATATTTTCAATGTCTTAAATTGAGTAAAACACCTAATAAATAAATAATGTATTTAGGAATGAATTATGTTCTTATTGATCATCTTTTAGTTATTAAGTTTAAAAAAAAAATGTTTTTGTTAAGTATCACAATGCAAGATAGATATATTTAGTTCAAATGAAAAGACATAAAATTGAGAAGAAACAAATTTAGTTCAAATAAAAAGGCATATTGAGAAGAAAAAAATCACAAACCAATGAACAAAGACCCACAATGAATCCTTGAACGCCCTAATCTGGACCTCAAACACTATAGTCTAACACTAATTTAAATTGTATACAGTCTAATTTGAACCTTGAAAAATTAGATCTAAGTGGTTTATTTTTAATCTATTCATATTAATAAATATTATTGCATAATAAAGTCTAAATAAAAAATAATAATCAACTTGAAGTTTTTCAAAAAATTGTTTAGAAATAAATTGGTTATGATAATAAATTTATGTCAAAATATTTTGGAAAAACTTATTTAAATAATATACATTTTTTGTATTTACTAACAAAAAGTTTAAATATTTAGTTAATATTAATTAAAATTAGAATTATTTCAAAGTGAAATGTGTATGGAGATAAAGTATATGAAATTATCTAATAAAAATATGATTCAAATCAAATGCATACACATTTAGTTAAGTGTGAATATTTTCTTTTCCTGTTTGTGGGGTTGAGATTTGTGGAAGAGACTATAATGAGTGGGGCTAGAAACCTCATAATTCCTTACTATTTCTTTTAGCGTATAATTCAATAATTATGTTAATAGGAAATTGAAACTTACAAGCTAACATTCAAAATACATGGCCATCATTTAGTATGTCAACAACATTATATCTATATAAAGTCTCAAAGTAGTACATAGTTTTTTCCTTAATTCATCAAAATGATAAGATTGTGTGGATCTCGAAACAATACAGGAGACACATAACTCCTTCATCCTTGTGTGTGATAGGACCATTCAGAAACACAACAATAAGATAACAATTGAAATAATTCTTATTGTCTGTGATGTAAAATTGATTCATTTGAAGATGAACTTTTATGTTGTCGAGAGAAAGAGGACATTCTATGTGTAGTACATATGGTGAGTTTCTACTCAATGGTAATAATTTAGCAATAAGCTTAATTTATAGACAAAAAAATGATTAAGTGATAGATAAACATGATCTGTGTGAGTTGGTAAATGAATAGTACACGATAATGGATATAGTATATTGTAGGCACACGAAATAATGTATCTATTATGAAAACATTGGTGTTCGTTAGATTCATAATGTGTATACGTGTTATTGATGAGTGTGCCTTTAAGGAAGATAAATGTACGACGATACAATTTATTGGTCAGTGTGCCCTAATGAAAAGTAATGGTATAGAAGACTGTGTAATTCGAGGAGTATGATTGTCATTAGCATATTGTACTTGTTATATCATAAGTAATTAAATAATGAATTATAACTTCCAAAGAAAAATCAATAAAATTTGCATTCATTAGACAATTGAGAACATGCTACATGGAATACTATTTGGTTAGCTAACATAATTAATAATGTGAAGTCAATACCCAGAGCAATGTTGGGACATATTTTTCTAGTGTGTCTAGGTATATTAGAAGTGAATTTTAAGCTTAACTCAACCTTACAAAACTGGCTTGTAAAGTGAGATTTGCATCCACTTTGTTAATAAAGATATTTTGAGTTGAGGACTTGTTAATAATATATTTTGAAAACTCATAAATAGAAGTGAATTTCATATTAGTATAATTGTACATTTTGTAACATATTAAGTATGGATTACTGTAGTGTAATTGTGAAATTATAAATGTGTTAGTAGAATTATTTTTGGGTGTTACAATATTAAGTTATATAATGTAATTACAAGACATTTAGGTTTTACTCATAATCTAATAATCACATGAATTAAAATAAAGGGGTGAAAATTGATAAAAGTTCTTATTTTATTTTTTTTAGAATTGATAAGTCATGTAGATTATATAAATGAATAGTTACTCTAAGAGTAGTGAAAATGATAAAAGGAGGATGTAATAGAAAAAATTAGGTTATAGGGTCACATGTTTACTTTTGAAAGTTGTTGTGTAATATATTACATTATTTTTGTGCAATCTTGAGTGATTACAACTCTATTTGATTAATTAAATAGATTTATGCTTTATGATAATCTTCAATTGAAAAAAACATGTGCTTTATTGCTATTTTTCTTTTATTTGGTTTGTAATATACTTGTAAATTCATTAATAACTAAACTATAACAAATGAAACTTGTGACAAACTTCTCAATCAAAAGTTGTTGTTTAAATATCTCACAAGTTTTGATTAATATAAGAAGGAACATTATCACTAACTATTTCTTGCAATGTTATATCATGAATGCTTTTCCTTTTTTTCTCTTCTTTTGAGATGTTTTGACGAATGAAGTATTTTTGAGCATGACTTGCAATTTGAGATGAAGTTTTTGAGGGAACAAAATTATTTGAAATTTCTTTCCAGTTTCTTTCATGCTTGACAAGCCCGAGGACAAATAACCTGTTGGGTAACAGCCAAAACAAAATACAATTTTTTAAACATGGTATACAAAGATCAAAATTTGGAACAAGAAAAAATAAAATGTTTAAAAGTTTCGTTGAGAAATACTTGTGTTCATTTTCCGTCCAATGCTTACATTCCTTGCGAGTAAGAGCCACAGGTAAGTTATCAGAGGAAGCAGATGTAATGATTTGATTTGAATTTTGTATGGTTTGTGATTCTAGGTAGTTTGCATAGTTCAACACATCATGCCAACTAAAGTCATCATCTTGAGATAATATTTCGTTGAGTGACATAGCATGAACAATATGATTTGAAGGAATCAAAACTTCAATGTCATTAGAAACCTTGTGAAAATAACAAATTTTAAAATTAAAAATATCTATAACTATTATTAATAAAAAATTACTTACAATAAATAATAACTGCTTTTAAAGATTCTATAATTATAATATTATAATAATTAATTAATAAAGTGATTGTTTTCAAACTTTTTAGTTTAATTGGTTTTACTTTTATCAATACATGATTAAAAAACTACTTACAATAAATAATAACTATTTTTAAATATTTTATAATTATAATATTATAAAAGTTAAGAAAATGTATTTACTTTTATAATTTATATTATTTTTTTAACCTTAACAGAGATTTGAGTAATCATAACATCTATTTTTTATTACAATAAATTAGCATATGTATTTTTCCAAGTCCATATTTGATTTCTTTTCATAATTTTTTTATTTGAACAAATAATTATTTTGTATATTTTCTTTTCTTATATAATAATCTATGCAAGAAAATAAATATTTTTTTTAAAATTTTGGAAAAAAACTCTCTAATTATACTTTTATTTTTTAATCATGCATCGAAAATGTTCGGAAAGAAAAAAAAAACTAAAAAAAGTATAATAAATAACTCAAAATTTTAATGAGATTATAAAAAATATATGTTTTTTTAGTAAAGAAATCTTAAATGACTATTATATAAGAATAAATTAGAAATTGATATCTTAAAATTACAGGAGAAAGTTTTGATAAATTAGTATACTTTTTCTTATTCTACTTTAAATAAAGAAATTTATGCCAAAATGATTAAAGTCATCTCCTAAATGATTAAAAATAACTTTTGAATAGCAAAAGATTAATACGATTTTGTAATTGAAAAAAAGTAATAATGATATAAAAATTAAGAAGTCGTACTATGTTAAGTTTCTTTAAATAATGTATTAACACCTTTCCCTGAATTCATCTAGTTTTTTTGGGTTTTCATTTAAAAAAAATGGACAGAGATTTTAAAAATTGTTTTCTTTTTTACGTTAAGAATACTATACCTTTTGTAAAAGTTTCAAGAATAAATGAAAAATTCAAATTGTTTCATTTCTTTAGTTCTTTGAAAACGGGGTCGAAAAATGAAAAGCAAAAAAAAATTAAATTCGACCTCCTTTTCGCATACTGTTAAAAAACAAAAGTTTTTTTGAAATATTAGAATTTAATGAAAGAGAAATGCACAATTAATAATAAAATAAACCTTATAAATTTTGTTGGCTTGAGAAGGTAACATTGTTATTTCCACCAATTTGGAACTTCAAAATATGATGACTGAACACACTTTCTTTCCTCACTTCACTTTCTTTTCTATATGATACCTTGCTTTCTTTTCTTTGTAGTTCTTATTCTTATGTTGTTCTATTTATAAGAAGAGTAGAATTATCTTTTCAAAATGATAAAGTTAAAAATATGTTAAGATATTAAGAATGAAATGATAGGTTTAATATCTTAACAAATTTAATATTTTCTTGATAATGATAATAAATATATTTTATTTAATGAATATCTAAATAATTTAGATTTAATAACAATTTTTTAAATTTTAAATCATTTAAAATTTATAAAAGAATATATTCTTATGTATAAATCATAAATCCTCAGTCAGTATAAATCATAAATCCTAAGTCAGTGCGATCTAGATAAAAATAATTTTTTTTTAAATATTTAGATAATAAATAAATATTTAAGATAATAAATTCCTACTCCATACTAATTTTTTAAATAAATGAAAATTTGAATTTTATCCTATCATATTTTATATTAAGATTCACTTGTAGATGTTTTTTTATCTCATAAATTTAAAAATAAATAAATAAACTTACTTATATTTAAATTATATACTTTATTTTGTTTTAAATTTTCAAACACTACTTTCTATACCTTATACAACCCCCTTTTTTTTATTACAACATTACATGGCGAGTTTATTTTAATCTTACAATGCACTTCTCAATTAAAGTTTAAAACAAAGTTTTAAATAAAATAGAACTTAGTTTTCAGTTTTCATTTAAAATAAAAGTAGTTTGATAAATTTACTTTAAAAAATATTTTATTCAAAACTATTTTATCTCACAAAAAAATATTTGGTCAAACATTTTCTGATTTCATTTTCCAATTTTCATAAACATATAAAAAAATATAAGATTATTGTAGTATTAATTTTATTTTAAAATGCTTATATAAAGAAAATAATTTTTTTTACTTTAATTATTACTTTCTCATGTATATAAAACTGTAAACATAAAAATAAATACTATATATATATATATATATATATATAATTTTCTTTAATGGTAGGAGATAATTAGAACAATGTCTTATAAAATAAGATTTTAATTAATATAATTATACTAATTGTAGCTTTTTATTATTAATAGTAGAACTAAATGTGTCACGCATATATTTGTTTACATTTTTTATAACAAGAAAAATATTTTTATTTTAGTTTTCATGTTTTTAGACTTTTTTATTCAATTTTTATTAAATAATAACCCTTTTTCAATTTCTTTTTCTTTGAGTTAATTTTATGTTATTTTATTTTATATATTTATTTAAAAAATAGCAGATAAAGAAAGTAATTATTTTATTTTTATTAACTCAAGCATTCATTTGCAATTTACGTTCCGGTTAAAATATTAATAATTTGATACATGAAAAAAATAAAAGAAAAAATAATTTAAAAAGTGTATAAAAGATATTTATATTATCATTAAGGTATATGATAACTGGGAGGAGTCCTATCATTTTTTTAATATGATGTAACTTTATAAGTTCTAGAATTTATTTAGAAGATGCATATCCAACTAACATATCACGACAAGAAGTTGGATGAAGACAATATATTTTTCAAGAAGGTGTTTTGGAAATTTATACCATACATCAATGGTTTTCAATTTTGTAAGCCCATTGTGCATGTCAATGAAACTTTTCTATATAAAAACTACATAGGGACTTTATTGGTGATAGTTGTGCAAGATGTGCGCAACAACATATTACCAATCATCTTTGTTGTCGTTGAGGGTGATATTATTAATGCTTAGTTATTTTTCTAAAGGAACCTAAGAGGTACGTCACTCACCAAGATGGGCTCTACATAATTTTCGATCAACACAAATTTATAAGGAATGCATACTCTAAAGACGACAATAGTTGGAACCACAACAATTTAGTGCATTGTTATGTGCATTGCTCCTGTGTACACATTGGAATAAGTTTTCCATGTGTGTGAAGGAGATAGCTTGGAAATGAAGAGTATTAAACTCGTTACATTGGCCTAATACTATGTCTAAATCAAAAAATGAAAAAAAGAACTTCAAAGGACATACCTAAGTCAAGTATACATCAGGTTTCCATAAATATTTTCATTGTCTTGAAGTCAAAATACCTGATAAAACCATGTATCTATAGGAATGAGTTATGTTTTTATTAATCATCTTTTAATTATTAAGTTTAACAAAAATTACTTTTGTTAAGTATCACAATACAATATATATATATATATATATATATATATATATATATATATATATATATATATATATATA
>Ga0209489_103427_pt1 | contig 30944 bp, 14 predicted proteins | sample SiratrowhiteBW_FD_187527 | JGI IMG/M metagenome (GOLD analysis project Ga0209489, IMG submission 187527) | Root nodule microbial communities of legume samples collected from California, USA - Siratro white BW (SPAdes) (version 2) | ecosystem: Host-associated > Plants > Roots > Nodule | place...
ATATATATATATATATATATATATATATATATATATATATATATATATATTGACCGATATTTTCTTGCATTTAATCATACCATAATTTTTAATATAATTCACTAGTAAGCCTCAGTATCCTGTGGTGATCTATTAATTCCAATCATGAATGGTTTCTAATTTGAGTGGTAGACAGATTAATTAGAGTAAATAATCATGAGTTGTGATGAGAGAGGCTTCTAATTAGATGCAAAATGTTGGTGAATTCTCAAATGCCATGGAATTAATTATCATAGTGCTTTGGCAAGTTGCCTACTAAATGCTTGAAGCACTGAACACCATTGAATATTATCCAACACATTGATAATCTTAGACTAATCTTAGATAATGTAAGGAGAGCATGTTTTGCACAAGTGTGCTATATTGTGGCCTAATATTAATCTTAGATTACCAATTGTTAGAGTGGTTTTGTTCAAAAATAAATTAGAAGATATTTTTTTTTCTCCATTGTATATGGATTTAAATAATAAAAATAAAAACTTCAAAATTTATTTTTTTTAAACAATATTACACTAAAAAATTAAGTTTATCTCAAATTATGAATCTCGGATGCATTAAATGATGTGTCCCTGTATTCAAATGTATTAAATACTGATACGGGTATGACGTACGATACGTATTAATATTAATAAAGTATTCGATTCAAAAACACTTTTTTTAATATTTATCCATTCTACTATACTTTTAACACAATTTTAAAAAGAATAAATATAACAATTTTCTATAAACTTATAAATTTATTATATAGATTTTTATTATAATTATAGAAATAAGGAATAAATGATATATATAATCAATAATATTTATATTATATATAATACTTTTATTTAATCTTCTATTATATCTTCCTATAATATGATATAATGTGAAATCTTTTAAAGTTGTTAATTTATCCTTTAATAAATTTCAACTAAAATATATTTTTTAATAATGATAAAAAAGGATGAAATGTTGAAACATATTACCATAAATATTTGTATTATGTATCATCTTTTTATGAGTATTTTTTATTATTTAAATCTTGAATTAATTGTAATTTTGTTCGTGATAATTCAATTTAAAATGTCATCATTTGTTCAGAATTTAAGTCTAATTCTTCATTTCTTTCAACTAAAGGTACCAGAAAAAATTATTATAAAACTTCTTAGCAAATAATTGCAACAAAACGGTGATGACTGTAATTTAAAATCTTAGATTTACTTGTATATAATTTTATTCCTGATGTGTTTCAGTACAAAAAAATAATGTATGAGATCTCCAATGGACTATAATTCATTTTTTGATTGTTAATATTAAAAAACATTATAATATTTGAAATAAATCTACGGTGGGAAGAAGCACGAAGTGATCTCACACTAAAGACAACACAATATTTATGCTATTACTATAAAAAAATATTACTCACATATCACGATAAAAATATATTACTCTCGTCATCGCTTTCAATTTATTATACAGTGTAATTAACTTTATGGTCAAAAAGTTCTAATTCCAACATATTATTAATGACAAAATTAGGAAGTATAGTTAATAGAGATTCGAATTTTCAAATCCAAAGTATTTTAAATCCATTAAACCTCTAGTTATATATTTAACAACATTTATATAATATATCACGAATAATAAGGGTCGTCATTAATGACACTTGTTTTTAATCATTTTTTTCTCTTTTTGTATTATTTGAACTTTATCTTTTCTTTGGATTTGGTTTCAAACAGTAATTGAAAATATGACTTATTTTATTTAATTATAACATTTCACATCATCAACAAAATTGCAGATTTTTTCTTTTATTGAAAATAAGCTTCTTTCTTGCAATCTTCTTTCTCATTCTTTTTGGTCACTTCTAATCTTGACTTATTTTGTTCTTATTTTTTTTTTTAAAAAATGTCTTATTTGGATTTGTCTATGTTTAGAGGGCTTGTTCTTTTTTCATTCACTTAACTATAAAAAAACCTTAAAACTCTCTAAGATTATTTGATTTTTCTATAACTACAATTATATGATTAAACTTTGCTAGTAGAACATGCAATACTTTCTCAATTACTTATAACTCAATCATCTTCTCTTTTAAGACCTTTCATCATGTTTATCATTATCTAAACACAAGTAATATACTTAGTCATTGTGTTGTTATATTCCATTAACAAAAGCTTATATTGTCCTCGTATCTTTTGAAGATTAACTTTCTTGACCTTTGTGGCATTTCTATAAACCTTTTCAAAAATCTATCAACCCTTTCCGGTGTCTTTATTTACATAATTTTCTCAAAAAATTTATGTCGAACACTCTAATACAAGATTAACAACACCGTGCAATTTTTCTTTTAATATTGTTATTTGTAGCTCGCTGAACTTCTATTCCTCTTACACCAAATATTTTCAACTTTCTTTAATAAGATTTTACACCTCTTGAAACCTCATAATAACTCATGTCTATATTTTCTACTTACCATAATTCTTTATTGTGAATATCGAATGATTGGTATAAATGAAATTCATATTTTTCTTGTGCAACCTCAACCCCTCCAAATTGTACTTTGATACTAAGTTAGAATGCATAAAGAGGAAAAGAGAGCCAAACTAAATTCGTGAAAATATACAGCATGTTTAATATATAATTAAAATACAAATTTGACCATATAAATATAAATAAGTTTTGTAAAATTGAATTAGATGTAATTATATTTACTAAGACGATAAATATTAATATCACTTCGTTCCTTAATTATATTTTTTAAAATATTAATAACGTATCTAAATAGTTTTCCTTAAACAAAAATATTCTAATTAATATGAGCATCTAAGTTTGTTAGCCTTGGGTCTAATTTTAAATATGGACACTAACATTTGAGGCATCCAATTCTTCTTGATCATGCGCCACCCTTCCACTAGATCCCTTTTCGGTTCGTTTTCTCTTTGACATATTTTTGTCTTCCTCTTCTCTTTCATTCACAAAGGTAAAGAATGATCGAAGACGTGCGGAGTGGGATGAGCCTTTGGAGTTAGTGTTGGAGTGTCTGCTGAATCGGTAGGCCATCCTTGCAACATAGCAAAGGAGAGCAATGAAGCATGTTATGCCAATAAGTAGAAACAGACCCCAAAAACTTTTTAGCTCAAGACGGTCTGTGCCTTGTTTTGCACCCTCTGAGCTACATGCACTTCTTGTCAGCCATTTGTCATGAATTCTCTGAAGATCACCATTCTCTGAAAGTTTTAAGATGGCAGTGGACATGTCAATTGCTAGGGGAGAGTCTCTTGGGAAGGCCTGTAACAATTTAAACATGCTCAATCTATGTTCTTGTTAATCTAACATCATTTATATAAATATATGTATGTATATGTAGAAATAATGCAGATGAAAAGTGCATACTCCATGATTTCAAATATCTCATTAACATTTACATTTTCTTCTTATTTCTTTATATTATTTACTTATACTTTTTTTCCTCTCTCTTTTATTATCACTTTATATGTCAACTAGTTAAAATAGAAGTATCCACCAATCTTTTTCTATATTTATAAAACTGAAATTATGAATTTTTGGTTGGACCTGATGTTCTAAACTGTTGCTGTGAGTGGGAATGAAATGTGTCTTATCAGCATGGGATGCCCCTTCTAAGGATTATTCCAGATTGACTTAAATCTGGTCTAGGTGGAGACTTGTTAAATTGAAACACTTTTATTTTTTATTATTAGATTGATAATTGAGTTTAGTGTGACACTACTAATTAATTAGTATTATAAAAGAAGGGGTACCTTTGGTGATTATAGGAAAGGAATCCTGCTCTTGTACAGAATCAATCATTCCATAAGAATTGAGGAAAAGATAATTTTCTGAATATCTTAAAAATAATCATCAGATTGTCCTTTAAAGAAGAACAATATATTTTCAATCATGTAGATGTCTTTGAAAGAAGAAAATAACCAAATTTTGTTTTTATCAAGAGAAAATGCCTACAAGAAATAATAGAGAAAAGGAAGTAGTTTGGATAAGAAATACTAAATACTTGTTATAAAATGACAAAAAAATTGAAATATAAAACTTTGCTGAGACAAACTCAATTCTTGATGAAACTTCCATTGGTTGACATGAGAATTTGACATTTGATAAGAGAAAAAGAAGTTTGGAATTGAGAAATATCTAGCAATTATTACTCAAAGAAGAATGAAATTGTATAGAAGTTTACAGAAGGGGAATAATGCATGTCTGTACTCTTTGACTCTAGAAAGAATGCTTGTATTAGAAAAGCTATCTTTTAATGGTTTGGACTTTGAAGAATGAATGTGAATGTGCTGAATTTCACAGAAAAGAGGAGAATAAAAGCACTCACAAAGCCCCATCCCATCTTGGTGAACTCTTGCCCAACAATACTGTATTCACATCTGGTAGCCAGGAACAGTTCCATGTATGCACGTTCATCTATTATGGCAGTGACACCTCCATTAGCAGGGCCATCTTTCAAGGCCTTTTCATATTCTGATGGGGAGTTGAGAGGAACAAGCCTTGATCTGTGTATGTTTAGCTCCTCTGTCAGATAATTTTCAGCAAAGGAGCCACTCAGGAAACCAATCCTCTCATCGCTTGTTGCTAAGCTTTCAATTCCCTTAACTGAGGAAGAGAGCTGTTCCACAGTTAGGATGGAGGTGAGGCTTGCAATGTAGCTTGAGTTCAGTATCAAAACCACAAACAGCCATATGATCAGCACTAAGCGACCAAGGGTGCTCACAGTTTTCTCTCCTGAAAATATCTTAGAGAGATTAAACCAAGAACAAAAACTTAAATATAGACTTTTAAGTGATCTTAGTGCTTTTTTTAGAATTAAAATTAGATTACAATGTTACCTTGGTCATTGTGATAGGTATAATACAGGTTTTTATTAAAGACTAAACCAAAAATAGTAATATGAAAAGAAACAATCACTTTTGATTGGCTTAATATTCTATCTTTTACTGTTTGTTTGAAAAATGGCATCTGTATACCTTTTGATTATCTATACCGTATGAAATAAAGTCTGCAATCTGTTTAATAGTAAAGCAACAAAATACCACAAGGAACTAGCAAAGGAAAAGCTTCAAATTTCAACCACTTACGATGAGCAAAAAACAGGGTTGAAAAGCTAAACCTGCATAGAGAAACAATTCAGATGTCAGCAATTGTTGAAGTTTGTATTCAGTGTCAGTATAAAGAAAGAGGTTATTTTGGAGAATAATTAATTACCATATAATGGTCACAAACTGCCTTCTAGCTGGGCCTCTGAAGTCATCATTTAAGCGACGTTCCAAAATCCATACAACAGCTCCCACAACTAAGAAAAACATTCCTGTCACAAACCACATCATCGGAGTGAATGGTCTGAGGAAAGCCCAAGCACTGGATTTCATCTTCCTTATAGGTGCCACAACCACCAGCCCCGACTCAATATATGGCTGTGTGAAATCCACTATCTTAGTTCGGTTTGTGGTAATGGTAATGTCCCCCACAACAGCATCGAACTCCTACATGCATATTAGAAGGAATTTTAGTACAATAAGTTAGAATGAGCTCATAGAAACTGGATAACCAATGAAAGTTAAATGTAATATTCACCCCAACAGTGATCATGTTGAGAAGTTTTGTATTTGGTGGGTTGGTTTTACCATCTCCAAATGGAACAAACTTGTAGGGAACGGGATAAGGCAACAAGTTGAGAGCAGCAGTAAACACATCTATGCAATATCCACTAAACATCTCAGTTCCCTCAGATCTTGACACAAACTCACGGTAACTAATTCTAAGTGGCACCCCAATTCTCAAGTGTCTTCCATTGCTAGAAAAAACCCATCCACGTGGGGTTTGAGTAGTTTGACCAGGCCAGATCACGCTATATAGTCCTTCACTAGAAATGGAATGATTAGAAGCCTCCCCAGTGTGAAGGCCAGAAGTTTCAGACCAGTAACCAATCCTCCTAATTCCACTGCCTATCACATTAATGACTTCATATGATGAATGCACTAAGTTTCCATCTTGACCAAACATCATTTGGCCTGTGAGACCAGTTCTGTTCACCTCCAAAATTTTTTGAAGCAGCTTGCCACCATGAAGAAAGACTCCCATAGTATCAAGGTGAAGACTGTCCCCCCTTAACATGTTTAGACTTGAATCATTTGAAAATGACAAAGTTCCCCCACTATTGAAAAACGCATCGAGTGCAGAAGCAAGCACCCAAACGGTGTCATAGGCGTAAAAGCCAAAGGTGTTCAATGCGAAAGGACCCTCCACAACAGGATCCTTTTCCTTGCTCAGTTTGTTCCAACTAGAACTAAATTTTCTTTTCATTTCTGACTCAGGGGTGTACATGCGCAAGGTGATAACACCTTGGATATCATTCATGGATTGAGTGGTGAACAATGACGGATTTGAATCTAATAATGTAGAAAGCCAATCTGTGGCTATCCACACATAGCCACTTCCCATCATGCCAAGTGACCGAGCCACACTCAATACATCTAGACCAAAAGAAGGGTATATGTGAAGGACTATTACCCTTGATTCCATTAGAGCTATCTTAACTAATGCACTGTTTATTTCCTCCCGAGTAATGTTACCAGGCTTAAATGGTGCTTTGTGTGATATTTTACCACGTTTCTCTGCTAGCTTATCCCCTAAAGCAGACACCCCATTTCTTCCATGATCATCATCAATGTAAATGGCAATGACATCTCTCCATTGGAAGTGATCCACAATTTCTGCCACAGCAGTCATCTGATACAGATCACTCTGTGTGGTCCTAACAAAATATGGGAACTGCAGTGAAGTCAGTGTAGGGTCCGTTGCTGCATATGAAAGGAGAGGCACTTGCATCTCATTTGCAATATGTGATATCACATGAGCCATCACCGAGAACTGGGGACCAATTATGGCCACAGTGTCATTCTCCATCAATCTTAATGCTGCGAAAATAAATCAATAAGAACATACATACTAAGGACAAAAGTGTAGAGTGGAAAAAAAAAAAAAAAACAAACGTGTTTGAGAAGGACATACAGTCCACGATTCCTAGGAACCCAGTGGATAATTTGGTGTCCAACATTAAAATCTTGAGCGTAGTTCCGTTAAGAATGTTTGCATTTGAGTTTACATCATCCACTGCGGCTTCTATAGCAACTTTAGCCACTCTCCCAACCGTTGAATTGAAGGACAAAAGTGCGCCTACGTTAACAGTTGTTGGTCTTGTATAACTGATTCCCATTGAAGGAAAGCCATGGTAGAACATGACGAGGACAAGAAGCCAAATCTTTCTCATGGTGTGTTGTCCTGTACTGCAAGAACATACCAAAGGCATAAGTAGTAATTGTTGATTAATCAAATAACGAAGTTAAGAAAATGATTACTACTTGTTTAGACTTTTTAACTAAGTAGAAAATTTGGATTATAGAAACATACTATTTTGTAAGATGTGTATAACAGATGATTCTCTAGGCTTGGAGTGAAATAGAAGAACAAAAAGTGTCTCCTCACACTTACAAAGCTTCATTGTGCGTACGGCATGCGAGTGTTATAAGCAGCAATTTACGTCATCTTCAACAGTAATGATGTTGTGTAAGCACTTAAATTAAGTGGCCACTTTCGCCACAAAGAGAGATGGAACTCATAATATTGACTTTGACAAAAGGAATAATAACTTAAATTATACTGTGATAATGCTGTAGTGAAAGGGGAGATATTTTTTTTTATATTCTTTATTTAGCTATCCCAGACTAATTTCTATTATTTTAATGCTTTTAATTTTTCGTATGACACAATAATAAAAAATTCATATAAAATAAACGTGACAAGAATCCCTACAGGTAATCGATTTTTTAGGTATAGATTAATTATTGAAAAAACTAATAAATATTTTATATTAATATAAATTAATCATAAAAGGTACATTAATGAATGAGTTTGATAAATAAATTTACTAAATCAGGTTCCTGTAAAAAGTAATATTCTAACATTTTTCATCTTAATTAAAGGTAAAAAGTATTAAAAAAATATATGAATTCCTATACGCAAAGTCTTAGATGAAAAGATTCTCTACTTTCTACTTCTTCCGTTTTATAAATTATTATAATACTCATAATTGATTGTTACTTCTTTTATTTTTTATTTTGATATTGTGAATCTGATGTTCATGTACTGTGTAGATTTAAGGTTTGTCCCAAATATCCGCTTGAATGCAATAAAGCGAATATTTAACTAAATTTTATAAATATAATTAACTTTATATTAATATATTTAAAACATTTATTTATTAATTTCTCTTATTTGAAGTATAATTTTTCTCACTAACATTACTTATATAAGCAATGATAATGCTATTTGTTTTAATAATAAATCTTGTCAAACAATATTACATATTACAATATTGCATATTTAATGTTAAACCATTTTTTAAAACAACTGGAAAAGATATAGTGTAGTGTTAGAAAAATAAATAAAATAAAACATTACACATGTTATAAAATTTTACTGACAAAGGAAAAGATAGGGATGGAAAGGATATTTTGTGATCATCTTGTACTTGTAATAAATCAATTGAACTGGCACCGTACTATCAATTAAGACTGACATGTCATGCTTCACCCAACTAGCACTGTACTGTGCATTTAAGACCTATAATGGTAAATTAAAAAGCATATAGTCTTAGATCACACAACTGAAATTTTTTAGAAAAAATATCTCTTGACATCCTATTTATTAGAATGAATGCAAATAAGAAATAGTGGTGTTAATGTAATCAAGATTTAAACTTTTTCTCATCCCATTTTCATTTTCTTTTTACTCAAAAAATTTGCTAAAGAATATTTTATTTCAGCCAAAATATATTTTAAATGGTTAATATCTTACCTGGTGTTATTAGTTTAGGCTTTTTTTTTAAGTAGATATCAACTCCTTAGCTTTTGTTTTCTTTAATATATTTGAAGAGAGTTTGATTTCGTATGTTTCTTAATATGAATATGATTTGGTCTTTCTATGCTTATGCTTATGCTTATGCTTTTGTTTTTGTTTTTATTTTAATATATGTTATTTTTCATGTAATAGGATGTAATTGATGAACTTCTAAGAGTTAATTTTAAATTATATCTTTGCCAAATATTTGTTCATAAGAAAAAACTTTAGTTACTCTTAGACTCAAGTATGTAATTTGGGATTTTTTAAAGTCTAATTCATAAATTTGGAAAAGAGTTCACAATAGGAGAGTGTTTTGTTTTGTATTTTGATTTTGGTTGAAGAGTGGTTTTTATTAAATTCGTCAACATAAATACAAAATTAAATTTTAATTTTCTGTTAAAATAGCTTGAGTTGAAAATGGCTCTGCTTTTACAACCATTTCATTGTGTATCTATGTCGACAATTATTGAACTTTGATTTTAATACGGTCTAGATAAATATATTTGCTAATTAAACACATAATTAAGGCTTATTGAAAGTGTTTTTCTAACTATTTACAAATTCATAGATATTACGGGTTGTCAATGGAATTGGAACCAAAAGAATTAGAAAATAAATGAAATTAAAATCAAGCTAAATATTATGGTGTTGAAGTTGATAGGTATAATTGTTTATATGTTAAATCAGTCTTTTTTAATTTTATCTTTAATATATATTTAACTAAATCTATTTTAATAAATATTTAGTTTTGTGTGTACTAAATTTATTGCAACATTTAACACCATTTTTACACAACTAACAAATAAGAATTGACATTAATAGTCAGTAACATTGGATTTGAGGGCACATACTATAAACATGTTAATTTATTAGTTGATTTTAAATAGTATTAGGTAAGTTGGTATTAATTTTTAAATTAGTTTAAAGTGAACTAAGTCGATGCTAAACCAACTAAATGAAATATATTTTTAATGTTAATTTAATTTATGTTAACGTGGTCGATGCTATTAACAATAATTTGAAAAAAAAAAAAGTTTCTTATACATCTACATTTTTAACAAAAATAAAACACAAACAAAAAAAAAACAAAATTATAGTGGAAGAATGGAATGAGTGTGGATAAAGAAGATAAGTGTGGGTGAAGAAGAAGAAGATGAATATGAATAAAAGAAATAAGTATAAAGTGAAGGAGATGTATGTAAGGAAATTTATATAGAAGAGTAAGAGATAAAATTGTGAGTAAGGAGAATTGTTATCTTTAAGTTTGGACCTTTGGATTAAGAACAACCTATAGTTTTGTATTCGTTACCATGAAAATACATGAATTCATAACAAATAAATTAGTGACAGCTTAGTCGAAGCTAACTTAAATAATAATAAAATAAACAAAATTAGTATAGGTCTAACCGACATTGATTTAAATAAATATTAAAGACATATTATATTGCTGCCGATTTAATCAATGCTAATTTAAATAAATATAAATATTAAAAATAAATAAGATCAATGTCAATTAGTTCAATAATAATCTTTTTTATGTTAAAATTGAAGATGATCATGTCCTAAGAGATGATGTTTTGATGATGAAGATGTTGTAGATTTGTATAAAGTGTTTTAACTTTTTGTGTATTTGTTTTCTAAGTCTTTTATACAAAGATATTCTCAAGATCATCACACAACAACTTAAAATGAATTAAAATGTTTAATAAAGAAGGAACAAATATTTTAAAAGGTTTTTGAATCAAAATAATGGATTACGGTTTTATATAATCAACTAAACAATTCTTAATGAACTTCGTAATAGGATAACCAATTATCTCAACAATAATTGATTAAACTAGAGAACCATTTTACTGTTTTAAAAGTTCTAAATAAAATAATCAATTATATTATTTTCATAATCTATTAAAAACACTTTAATATTAATTGAAGAACTAACTTAATCGATTACAACACACTTTTTAATCGATTAAAATCAAGCTTGTTTTCAATATAAATACATACGATTAACATTAACATAATCGATTAAATGTGTTAAAGGTTGTTTTCAATAAATATTTTTCAAATCTATAAATAGAGGACTTGACTCTATGTTTTATACTTTTATTATCAAGCACACAAAGTGATCTTTTTTATGCATTCTAAGCTTTCAAATATTTTTTCTTGCGTCAAGAAATCAAGGCTTTATGAGTAATGTTTATCTTGAAAATGCTTTTGCTCTAAAAGTGGTAAAATCTTTTTTAGTTTTTTTCTAATATTGTAATTGGATTGTTTCAATGTTATTGTTGATTTTGGTGATCAAAAGTTTTGATAAGTCATATATCTTCTTAAGTGATAAGAGTTCATATCCTTTTGATATCAAAAGTTTTTTATATCAAAAGTGTTGTATATCCTCCTGAAATTGTTCAAGAGTTGATGTTTGTGTAATATTTTAAAATTAGTGAAATTAACAATCTAACGTTAAATTGTTGAGATTGGATATAAGATTAAAAGAATTGAAATAATATAAATCTCTTTGTGCATTTCTTTTATACTTATCTTGTTTAAAGTTTGGTATACCTATTTTTTAAATTAATCTTGATTACACTTATAACTGCGTTTTATTTTTTAAAATCTGAAAACATTTTCAAGAAACTAAGTTTTTTCTGAAAAAAATTTAAAAAACAGTTCACTCTTACTCTTAGTTTAAATAAAGTGATTCTCTTTACTAACAATTTATTTTTAATACTTATTTCTGTTAATTCGGCTAAGTCGATACTAATCTAACACCAACATAAATATTTTTATTTATTTAAAAAGTTAAAATAGTTAATATCAACTTAGAATTAGCTAAACTAATTATTTTAGTGATATTAAGCAAATCCTATTAGTTTCGGTTAAGTCTAAGCTAATCTACATTAACATAAATATTTTTTTTAAGTGGAGTTAATTTAGAATTATCTAAACTGATATTATTTTTAAAGTAAAAATCAACTAAATGGATATGTTTAACATAATGATAAAACTCAATTTAAAAATAATTTCATACTTTTTATATCTCTTAAAAATAATTTTTTTATCCTATTAGATTTGGCAAACTCTAGTATCATCACATTTTAACCAACATTATTATTTTAAAGTTAAGTTGATGATTTTCTTTTATATATATAAAATGGTACTTCAACTTGTAAACCTTCTTAAAAGGATTTCCACTGTCTCCCGACCTAAATCTTTAAGTTGGTACCATCTCCCATTTATTACAAATTCAAAGAAAAGAATAAATACGAGTTAAATTCATAATAAATAACAAAATAATTACTCCAATAAAAAATATGGTCAACTTATCTTTTCATCGGTTATCACTTTGTCACTATATAATCTATTCATAGAATAAACAACTTTAAAATCGAACAAGAATTTAGAAAGAATGTAGTTTTAGATAAATAAAATTTCTAATAAAATAAAAACAATAAACATTTATAATTTATTTACAGATTTTTTTAATTTATTTAAAATTTATATCCAAAGTCTCGAAGTGTTACGTAAACTATCGGCAAATTTCACGATTTTGTTTAGCAGTCAGTGAAATCGTGCCAACATGACACGATTTTATGGGTTAATTAAAATCGTGCTAATGTGGCAGTGTAATTTAGTTGAATTGAAATTGTGCTGAGGTGGCACGATTTCAGTTCAGAAAAAATACACTAAAATGGTGCCACATCAGCATGATTTCAGTTCAACTAAATTATACTAAAATCGTGCCACATCAGCACGATTTTAGTACATTTATAATTTTGCAAAATATTTGTGATTGGTGTATATAAGTGATATCGCGATGACATGACACGATTGACCCAAGATGGTAATTAAAAAAAATTTTACCCATTATGAGAATTTCCAAATAAAATTGCACCAGAATGAAAAATTTTCCTAAACTATCTCTATAGTTTTGGAATGGTAACCCTAGATTTTAGAGGATGCTCATCTATGAATGCAGGGTTAACATAGATATCAGATGATTATAATTCATCTTTATAAAGAGTATCTCTATAGCTTTGGAATGGTAACCCTAGATTTTAGAGGATGCTCATCTATGAATGCAGGGTTAACATAGATATCAGATGATTATAATTCATCTTTATAAAGATAACCTCTTTTAATTAAGTCCTTTTTCGTAAATGTAGAAAATTAAAAATAATAGTCTTATTGGAATGAAACAACTCAATCAATTCTCTTCACTTTCAAGAGGTAGTGACTTGGTTTGTTGGATTCCAACCTTGCAAAGTCTTTCAATGTGTTGCACACTCTCAATGCCTCACTGAGTGGGTCAACGCACCTACAGTTTTTCCTTTTTCAGAATTATATGTCTCTCCATGAGTGCTTCTTTAATATATTAAGATTTATTTAAAAAAATATCTTGTAGCAGATATTTTTTAATATATATATATATATATTATACCATACTATATTTAATAAAGCTAACTTTAATTAATGATGCTCAACTTGCCACCCTAGCCTTCTGACCAGACAGAAATTGAATTCAGAATATACGACTTGTCCATTTAGCATGAAAGAAAGAAACAAGTAAAAGGTTTATAAGGCAAGTAAACAAAACACTTGTGCAAAAACAATTACATTATTATACACTATTATAAAAAAAAAATCGTTTATGACCTATGTTATTTAAAAAAAAAACGAGTAAATTTATGATAAAGATTTTTTTTATAATTATAGTCGTAGTCCACATACGGTTGCATTTGAACCATTATCTTATGTTGACTTATAGATTCATTATGTAGCGTAAATAAACTCTTATTTTATTATTCTTTTTGGTTTCTCTGTGTTATTGTTACCCTATCGTGGTGAGTGACCAATTCTTCACTACGGGGTTGGTTCATCTATTCTTTATTTCGTACCCATTCTTAACCCCAATTTATGACTGTCATATCATTTCTTATATATAAAAACAAGGGGAGGAAGGAATACTAACAATCAATGTATTGAATTTTGGATTGTCTCGTTAATAGTTTGGACATATAATCAATTTTTAATAGTTTATTAACCAGTACATATATTTTAATCTTCATTTAAACATTTCATGAAATTTAATTAATTGCATTTTGTGTTGATTTTCATATGTATATTTTTGAAGATGGTTGATTATCTCTTTCATGTGGATCATTTGGTTTAATAGTTTCAAAAGACTTAATCACTTTTTAATACTTTATTAATTTGTGTTGATGTTCATATGCATATCTGATTATAATTTATCACCTCTTTTATTTTGTGTAACATGAAAATTATAGTGTAAAATGCAGTTGAAATTTTGTGAAATATGATAAATGTTGAACAAGTTTTATGTAATAATCAACTATAAAAGATGAATATTTTAATTGGATAAAGTCACGTATTTTATAAAATAAGTGAAATTTACATGTATTTAGACAACACTTAATGTCAATGATGAATTGAGATTGAATTAATTCAGTATGTATAAGTAATGATACCAATGATACAAGAAAGGAGTAGAAAAAATTATATATTTTGAGTAATGTGATGTAAGTAATCGTACTGATGGAGTAAGGTTTAGGTGTCCTTGTATTAATTTTTTCAATATAAGAAGACTATATGTTTTCAAAATTAGGGAATACCTTTCTTGTGATGGATTCTTTGAAATTATATAACTTAGGCATAATATGGTCAATTATTACATTTAGTGTGTATCAAATTCAAGAGTTTGTTGATTTTACTATGAATGACTAATTGAAGGACAACTAATTTCAGGCTAAGATTCTTAATGTTGGAGCATAATCTTTTGCTCAAGTGCATGTATATAAAAATATGTCTAGCAATTCAGAGACTTCCTTGTATTTTGTGTGAATTGACTTCACATAGTTATCTACAATGTTAAGGTTAATAAATTTCAAAAGAAACAATGAGTAGACTCGTAAAAATTTTGTAAAATTGTTTATTTTGATAACAACATAGAATACCAAATTATAATTAGGAGGTGAAGAAGATACTTTTTCTAATCATTAAATATATAAATATATCTTTTAATATTTCGTACCTTTAAGACAAAACGAAAGAGTTATTTTTTTAAGTTTATAAAATGAATTATTAAGAGAAATTTAATAAAAAAAACCATACAATTGACTAAGGAATTTAACAAGGTTCTAATGGTTTTCACATCATTACCTATAGTATCACCACTATTGATGGAGATAATGACAACTAAACCTTATTATCCAACACAATATCACTTTTTATTAAAGAAATGAATATATTAAAGACATGAATATATTTTTTAATCAATTAAAGTAATAAAAATCACTTGTTATTTACATTAATCACAATATCTTTTTATGTTAAATACAATATCATTTTATATTTCTTAATATATGAAAATAAATAAATAACATGACATGACAATATAATAGTTATATTATCCAATTGACGAAAATAAATAAATTACATAGACTCAATGATTAATACAAAAATATACTCAATAAAATATAATTAAAAATATTTAAATTTACGAATAACATGAAACTTAATTAAACCTACATGTGGAATCAATTTTGTTGTAGTGCAAGACATTACATGGGGTTTGGAAATCTTAGTTACAATTTCAGAATTAATTTTTTTTTCATTGTGTTAACTAATATATAATTTGTTCCCTAATCATGTCGCAGGTGTTCTGTACCTTGTTCCTTACATTTTCTACATAGTGATATGTCCCTATTAATCCCCTCTTTACATACGTTTTTTGTTGAGTCCATCATGTTTTGGCAATTTATAAACATTTGTCTCTGAACTCAATTTTTTTTATAATAGCTTTTACACGAGAGAGAAATGAGAGAAAAATGTTAGATTTTGAAAGTGATATGGTGAATAGTGATAAAACATGTAAATTACGAAGCGAATTGAAGAAAATTAAATTAAGTTGGAATAACAGCTGAAAAATCAATACAATCAGAAGATTTGGTTTCGTTGATCACTCCAGGTACGAAAAGTTCATGACTTTCAGTCAGCAGCCAAAGACAAAGACAGCAATTCGTGTTATTTACCTAATCAACAAAATGATGCTTTTTGGTGGTTCCTTTTTAGTTGATGCAATTCAATTCAAGTGGTAAACTATAAAAATGGAGGTAAGTGAGTATATATATATATATATATATATATATATATATAATCATACCATAGTTTTTAATACAATTCACTAATAAGTCTCAGTATCGTGTCGTGATATATTAACTCCAATCATGAATGCTTTCTAATTTGACTAGTAGATAGATTAGAGTAAATAATCATGAATTGTGATGAGAGTGGCTTAATTAGATGCAAAATGTTGGTGAATTCTCAAATGCCATGCAATTAATTATCTTAGTGCTTTGGCGACTTGCCTACTAAATGCTTGAAGCACTAAACACTATTGAATATATTATCTAACACATGGATAATCTTAGATAATATAAATGAGAGCATGTTTTGCACAAGTGTATGATATCGTGGCCTAATATTAATCTTAGATCATCCATTTTTAGAGTTGTTTTGTTGAAAAGTAAAATTTTAGGAGAACAAATATTTTCTCCCCATTGTATATAGATTTAATAATAAAATAAAAATTTTAAGTTATGTTTTCAAGAAATAGTATACTAAAAGATGAAATCATTCTCAACCTATGAATCTTATACACCTCTTGAATTACCTGTTACGTATTGGACACTAATATACATGACACTTATATTATACATATAAGTGAAGTGTACAACTTTTTTTCTTTTGGATATATGACAACTCTAATCCAGTTTCAATATAATTTTAGAAATGAAAATATAGTAATTTTAAAAATTTTGTAAATTTATTTTACAAGTTTCTATTATAATTATATAAATAAACAAATTCTATATACAATAAGGAATATTTAGATTATTTATGTATAGTTAGAAATGTTTTTATTTAATCCACTGTGATATCTTCAATAATATAATTTTTTTTAATGTTGTTAATTTGTTTTTAAATTTCAACTAAAAAGTGTCTTTTTCAATGATGATGATCAAGAAGGCGATGAAATGTCTTGAATGAATTATATTCTCTTTTCACTTTTAAGATTTTAGATATATAAATTAAATTCATTTTGTTATATTTGACTAACTTTATTGATAGATGATTTTAAATGCATAAATCTCGATTGTCAATTTATATAATTCATAATTGATAAACATTAGATGGTCTAAAGTCCCTTTAGAAGATCAAATCATTTGACAAAGTTTTGATGATAACAAAACTCAAGTATACATTTATATTTGATGACTTATATACATTGCGCAATTTACAATATTATTATTAAATCAGGAGACACATGGTCCATAAAGAGATAAGTTTTCTTACTATTTACTTTTATGTGTTATTGATTTGATTTAAATTGATTTTATATCATATTGTGCTTTAATGTTCAAATTTATTCATAATAAAATTATTCAAATTACTATGAAATATTTAAATGTGATTAATTGATTTTATATCATAGTGCTTTAATGTTTAGGTTTGTTCATAATGGAAATTAGTCAAATTATTAATGAGTATCTCAAATATAATTTCTCTATGTTATTTTAAATTAATTATTTCTGATACAAAATTAATCAAAAATCAAGTTTAATGCAATTTAAAATATTAGAGAAATATTTTCAATTTTAGCTCTATACAATATTTCCAGTTTGAGCTCCATACATCAAAAAGTCAAGATTGCTTTGTTCAAGCATCCCAACGGCTAGTTTCTAAAAAGCTAATATAAAGGAACAATTTCAAGTTGAAGAACAGGAAGCAAAAAGAGAAATAAATCATACAATACATTGAAGAATTAAAGTATCTACTATTGAGTGTCCATTGTTAATTTGCTATTGAAAGCATATAGAGTTTTGGGTTATGTGAAACCATTGTGTAATTCTTCACCATTGTGAAGTAAACCCTTGTGAGCTTTCATTGTTCTCTCTTTTGTGAGTGTTTCTTTAATTCTTGAGTGGTCTTGATCTCAGGGGGAGATTGGGACGGATAGAATAGATCCTAGAGAGGTTTGTGTACTTGTGATAACCTGGAGAGGTTTGTGTACTCGTAATAACCTGGAGAGGTTTGTGTGCTCGTTGTAACCTGGAGACGTTTGTGTACTCGTTGTAACTATTTGCTAAATAGTGGAACCTCTTGAACAGTTTGTTTAAGAGAGAATTGGACATAGCCCAAGAGATTAAGGCGAACCAGTATAAAACTGTTTTATCTGTGCTTGTATATTTTTGTCTTAGTTGGTGATTTCTATTTATAGCAAATTGAGTTCAAACTCCGTTCAACCCCCTTCTAGAGCCAACTATTCCTATAATAATAATGTAATATGTAGATTCAGGTCCTCGTATCCTACATTTTGAAGATTACAGGTGTTGAAGTGTTGTGTCCATAGATGGTGTTTATATCAATATCCGTGTAAAACATCTTAAATTTGATATACAAATATAAGTTAAAAAATCTTAATGAGAAAAATGAATAAGATGAGAGAATGAAAAAAAAAGTGAAATATTAATATAATTTTTTAAAGTAAATGACTTTAGAGTATAAACAAGGTTAAAAATTAGACATACTCTCGAGTTGAAACATATTAGCATAAATATTTGTATTATTTACCTTTTTTTATGACTTTTTTGATTATTTCAATCTTTAAATAATTGTAAATTTTTTAGAATTTCAATTTAAAATATCATCATTTGTTTAGAATTTAAGTCTAAATTTTCATTTCTTTAACTACTGAGTTACCATTTCATGCTTGCGAGAAAAAGTTATTATAAGACTTCTTGAAACCCCTGAAAATCACAATTCAATCGTCTTATAATTTAATAAAAAACCTATCGGTCAGCATGTTTATTTTTTTTATAAACCAATTAAATACTTACTCCATATTTAATATTGTAATGTGACATGCTTAAGTTAGGTACAACTGATATATATTGATGACTCTTCTTTGTTAGGGAATCCAAGTATGAGAGTTAAGTCTCACATCGAGTAAAAAACAAAAGGTTGAGCATTGTATTCAGAAGACTATCCATACTCGTTTCTTTAAGGTTTTAGGTTGGAAGAAGTGTCACTTTCTTATATGGGTTTGACTCATGTCTCATTCTTGTTAAATCTCCTTGGTGAATCCTCCCTTGAAAGACCCATAAGTAGTATTAGAATTGATGATTTGTCTTGGTGTGACGGTCTCAAACAAGTACAATATGATTCTTGTATCAAAAGTATTTCCAACAAATATTTTAGAAAAGTGTGTCCCATTATGATGAATGACGATATAAGTAAGAGCACTAGTGAAGTACTCGTGATTTAAAATGCTTCTACTTAGAGGAAAGTGTACCGATATGAAAGGACTCACACTAGAGGGGGGACTAGTATGGAATATAAGTGAGTCTAGGTCCCACATTGAGTGGAAAGGAGAAAGTTGAGCACCATATAAATAAGTAGAGCTACACTCATTGCCTTAAGGTTTTAGGTTGAAGATAGTGTTAATCCCTTATGTGAGTTTGGCTCATGCCATTCTTGTTGAATCTCTCAAGTGAATCCTCCTGGAAAGACCTATCATTCTTTGTTTAGGTGGACCTTTGCTTAAGGTAATATTTTTCTTGATGTGCTTGACTTATCTTTTCTCCTCGACACCTATTCATGACATCTTTGACCACCAAAGAACAATTGACTCTTTTGCAAATATCAATAATTATCTTGATTATTAGATCATCTCTATTATAAAAGTCATTTATATGATGTTTTATTTTAATTTTTTTAGGATTTCACTATGTCACATCTACTTTAAATATTCCTTACAACTTTTACTATAATGAAATAGTCTCATAAGACTCACACTATAATTAATATTTTATATGATTGTTAATGTTTTCAAAATATAAAAATATTATAACTCATAGTCTTAATGATTTTGAATTTTTCAGAATGTTAGTATTATAGGTCTTATAAAACCTAATTTTATATATAACTTGTAATGTAAATGTAATAACTTTGTGAATCGCGGAGAGGCTACCTTACAATAATATCATAAATGCTTTCACTAACATGCACTTACTAAGCTTCAACACTTTGAAAATTGTCTCTAGTGAAACAAAGTGAGATAATATTTCAACCATTTCCCACATGTTTCTTAAATGAAAAGCTTCAAGAATTAGTCAAATAAATTGATCAAGTCGTCAGGAAATCCAATGTCATGGAAGCTAGAATACTTATGGAAAATTTTCACTTTATACTATCTAAATCACCATGAATAAGCATTTGTGCATGAAAGGTTTATAAGTGGCATATCTACTCTTAAGTGCCATTAATGTTAGAACACACAAAGAGAAGAAGAGAAAAAGAAAGTGAGAGAGAAAATAAATAAATAAATAAATTTGTGAAAGGACATACAATGTGTATGTACTATTGACAAATATATGATAGATAATGACTATTTTGTGAGTCTAATGTATTGGACATTTATAAGAAAAACTAAAACTGAATAAACGGAATTACAACTCAAGACTCCCTTTTAATTTAATTTCCCACATTAAACATTCAATTTTTCTCTAAAAAGTTTAAATCTTTCATCCCTCGTCAATTTAGTGAAATATTTGCAACTTGATCATGAGTGTTGTAGTATATCAACTTAGTTCCTTCATTCATTTAATATCTCAAGTAGTGAAATTTAGTGTCGACACACTTACTCCTACCACTAGTTACTGGATTCTTTAACAAATTTATTGCAAACTCAATGAACAACTTCATTTGTACATTATATTTTAACTTCAATTCAATCAACAATTTGTCTAGTCGTGCAGCTTAACATGTACACTTAGCAACAACGATGTATTATGAAACATAACCACATTTTCCTTCTTTGAGCTCCATAAGACCGTGACTCTTTCTACCTAGAACATAAAACTTGCATATCTTTTACAATCCTCCATATCACCTCCCTAATCTACACTATGAACACAACAACTTCAACTTTTTTGAGTTGATATGTTATTTTGTTTGATGCATTGTTCACAATTATTTGATAGACAATACTTATTATTTTGTGAATTTGATGTACTAAATATTTATAAGAAAATTGAAATTAAATAAACTAAATTACAACTCCATCCACATGAAAAGGCTCAAGTTTTGTGACTACGAACTGCAGCGGGACTAAATCAACTTCAATCCCCTTTGAGAATAGTTGTAGGTCTTGGGATATCTCAACCACCACTAATCAAGAATGTTTGTTCTATTTGAAGATTTCACATCAATCAAAGATATGACCAAATTATAATATATAAGTACAAACTTCATCTTACAAGTTTTGTCAGATTGAATTAAATATAATCATAATTACTAAGATCATATCACACAAATATTAATCCCACGCTTTCATTCCTTAATTATATTTTCAAAATAGTAATGACATATCTAGATAGTTTTCCTTAAAACAAAAATACTCTAGAGTCAAGTTTGTGAACCTTGATTCTAATTTAAAAAATGCACGCTAACACTAAAGCCATCCAATTCTTCTTAATCATGAGCCACTCTTCCCCTAGATCCATTTTTTGTTTGTTTCTCTTTGACATATTTTTGTCTTTCTCTTCTCTTTAATTTATTTATTTTTCTGTTGAAATCGTATTACGTAAGCACAACTTTAATTAAAATTTGATCTTAATATGAAATCATATCATATACATACGACTTATCCATTTTCTTAAATAAAAAAAAAACATATTAAAATTCATTAGAATGCTTTAATCATTTAAAGACCTCGTAGAGATAAAGATAGATCAACCTTGTATATTTTATGACAACATCAAACCATTACGATGTTTTCATTGGACAGGTTGATTCATCAAGTTTAAGATTAGGTCACAGCACTAAATTTATTGGTCTAAAGGCTCTCGTGTTTCACTAATCGGTTTCCATCCAGCACTCAAATATTATAGAATTCTAACAAACATTGTGTTCCTATTGTTAGAGTACAAGTAGCAACTAGCACTTGCACAAGCTAATTCAAATAAAGTTTATTTTCTTAATTTTTGTATTTGGATGAGAAATTCTTAGAGAATAATTTTTTTTTGTAAATAAATTAAAATACTCTATAACAAAATTATTCGAATAAAAATTCTGAAAATCATCTATTTGCTTATTTGAATCATGAAATAGGTTGAGTTGAATGAGTCTAAAAGTTGGTACTAATAAAAAAATCAAAAAATTGATAAAAACCATTTTATAATAGTTTAATAGAAAACATTTTTTTAATTATTATTTGGATTTAATTTTAATTTTTCCTTAAAAATAAAAAAGTAAAGTATATATTTTAAATGTTAAAAAGTTACAAAATATATTATTTTTAGTTTTAGTATTATTAAATTATAATATCATATTTTTCTAATATTTTAAATATGATTTTTTTAATAAATAAACAAATGCACTCACAAAGTTAAAATTGACTAAATATGTTATTTTTTTTTTAAAATTCATCACTATAAACTTTTACATCTCACTTAAAAACAAATACCAAATTTAACAATCACTTGTCATATTATATTTTTAAATATAATTTAATTATTCATATTATTTAATTATTACTTATTTAACTTGACCGATAATCCACACATCAGTGTTGACCGGTCCTATTTTCATAGGAAATCAACATCTGTAGAACTATTAGATGAATGATTTCCTTTTCATTAACATTTTGATATTAATTTCAGAAACTACTTTTCACTTCCTATTACTCATGGTGGGGCATTCCCTTTTGTCTTTTGCAGATAAGTAATGAAGGTCCGTGACCCACATTTTGCTCCCAGGTTACCCTCATAATTCAATTCTCAGATCCAACTTCAACATGATAAGATCACAGCTCATGAAGTACGACCAACATCTACTCTTACTGTAAAATAAACAAATGATAATTGGGAAAGGAGTATGTGAATCATGAGTACCACTACATTTGAAACACTTCTAATATATTCCCATTTCATATTAACCTCACCAATATAGGATAAGTTTAAATGTTTTTAGTTTAACAAACTCATAATTTCACTTGGTAGGAATAAAAATTCATAAGAACTTGCTTTGCCGGGCAAAATGTGATTTTTTGAAAACATGAATCACTTTTCTAAACAATGCTTCATACTTCTCACTAAAACACTGCTTCTTAATAAGTATTTTTGTCCTTAAATTCAAGCTTACAAAAATGGTTGGCTACCCATTGGCAACAAAATGCTGACACTCTGAGACCAAATAGGAAAGAGATCAGTGGATGAAATCATCATGTTGTAAATATACACACAAATTGTGTCAGATATCTCTGAATAAACAAAATTCTTTACTAATTTACATCTGTGTAGTTAATCCAATAAAAAAATAAATCTTATTAAATTTCCACAAACCAAAATCAAATTACATTCAATAGTCATTCATGGGGAAGGTGAGTGTCACACTCATTTTCCTTCACTTTCCCGCTTCTATTGTAAGATTGCTGATCCCAACACCCACATTCTCCACGCTAGATTCAACCTGGAGCCATGGATGTTGCAGGCACTTCTGTGCTGTTGGCCGCTTCTCAGGGCTGAAATCCAGAAGTGGTAAAAGAAACTCTGAAAATTCATGAGCATCACTCTCCGAAAATTTATATCTATCAACCAACAATTTGCTAAGTGGCCAAAACTTTAGTCTTCGAATTCTTTTCAGATCCCCGTGTCTGTCAAAGAAATCCTTGGATTTTGCTCCAGCAGTAGCAACCTGCAACATGCAAGATTAGATTTTCCAAAATAGCTATTTCAATAATATGCAGACACAGAGACAATTTCTACCTTCCGTGGCATCTTTCCCAGGAGTTCCATCATCAGGGCAAGGTGATCCTGAAAGCAACATAGCACATGGTTTAGCTATTCCACTTGAATAGTAGTGTAAGTCAAGGCAATCACACAGTTCTGGAATAACCAAAGAATAAGTATTTTCCACTTTTTGGCTGAATCAAAGAATAATTCCAATACCAGTACTTAAAAAATTATGAAATGGTTATAAATGAAACGAAACAATAGCAGGGTTCATAATGGTGGCTATAATTCAATAGCAGTGTAGCTCAACTGTTGCGATACAATCATAAATCAGTGATGGACAAGCATGAAACTCAATTTCTTCCATTACCAATAGAAACTCATTTCTTGGAAACAAAAATAAACATACATGAATAATCCATTCACAAGTTAGTTGTTCTCTTACCAGATGTGAAAGGATCATAAATACATATAAAAATGTAAGGTGTATATCAATTAATATATGGTCATCTACTCATCACTCGATCACACATCATAATTCATTTTGCTTTCCGTCATCAGGAACCAGCAGCAAAAGAAACAAAAAATTGTCCTGAGATTTTAAAAAGATATATACCCACACATACACACTCACACACACACACACACACACATATATATATATATATATATATATTACATCAATTAATCAAAACTATGTTCTAAAGTCAAATGAAAAATGCTTACTGTCTCGAAGAACGTAGAAGTATATGAGTTAAGTGTCAACTTGATGTCAAATAAACCAGTAATACAGGTAGCTTCAATGAATTCTGTGATTGAAGATCTTGTATTCATTTCTCATTATCTGTTTAAATCTACTCACACACACTACAATAAAGAAATCCCTACAGTGGATGCATCTATGAATATTGAAGATAAAAATCAATGCTTCAATCTCGTTCTTTTTTAAAAACTAATACCATCTAATATTTCATTTCATACAAAATCCCACCAAAGTTTCCTTTAGTTTGGAACCCCTGTACAAGGGTTTTCAATTCTTCCAGAAACTTTTCCTTTCATATCAACATATGGCCATACATATTTTTAATGAAACTCTCAAGATTCATAGCCCAAATTATTGAACAATAATATATATACTCACACACACACACATGTGCATTAATAGAAAGAGAATATAAGGTATAGCGTAACAATTATCATAAATACTACCATCCACTGATAAAAGATATGGAACATAATTTAAATCATAATAGGGTACAGCAAAATCATCATACCTCATCCTCACTAAAGCCTTGTCCAACTTTGGGTGTAAATAACATATCACCAGTGGCAAGCTCAAAAGCAATACAAGCGAAAGACCACATGTCAACAGAGAAGGAATAGCCAGCCTGCAGTATTACTTCAGGAGCTCTGTACTGTCTTGTCTGAATTTCTTCTGCAAACTGCTTATCAGCCCAACAAGCATTTCCAAAATCTACCACCTTGCATCTCACGTCAATGCCATCAAGATTTCTCACAGACTTTGGATCTTCAGTTCCTCCTATTGAAGCAGTTCTTCCAGAGATTTTAGCAACTGCCCTCCTAGCTCTTCTTTTCAATTTTTTCTCAATAAGACTAGTAACTCCACCATTTATGCTTCCCTCAGGCCTCTCTAATATTGGGCTGAGTTCAGATCTAACAGGGTCTTTGGCAGGATCAATGGTAGAAATCAGAAGAACATTTTCTGGTTTTAGGTCAGTGTGGATAATACCATGTTCTCTATGCAAATAATCCAAACCAATCAAAATGCAGTGGCAAATCTGCCTAACTTTATTCAATGGAATGCCTTTGTACCGGTTATACTTGATTAGACGAAGCAAGCTATCCCCAAGAAACTCAAGAACCATGCAAAGGTGCTGGCCATTAGGACCTGCGTGCTTAAAGTGGTCAATCAACTGGACGACACATTTTGAATTAACATCAACACCATCAGAAATGGATGCAAGAACGTCAATTTCATGAAGGGCGGCCTGAACAAATTGGGCCGCACTTTTCTGGATCTTAAGAGCAACATATGCCTGAAAATCCAAATTAAAAATTAGAAAATAATTTAAAAAGAAAATACTTTTGCACCAAAATAATAAAAAACTCATCAGTATCTGAGAGAAAAATCAGCTGGAAGTTGGAACACAAGCAGACCTTTGTGGAAGATTTTTGAATTAAACAGGAATACATGAAAATTTAGATGAATAAAGGATAATACTTGGATCTAGCTCATAGCAAGTGCCAAAGGGATTGTGCTACTGTGGAAACACCCCTCCTGGATATGCAAAACAGTGTATGATGCTACATGCATTAAGCTTCTTCAGTTTATCTTACCATCTTCTGTTTATTCTTTCTATGGTTCCTATTCAAGTTAAGCATTTAGCCAGACCCCACCATAAATAAGTGATTTAATGGTATCAGAAGTTCTGGATCGATAAACTTGTGACTGTATCTATAATAGACTCACAAGCTATTCTCAAACTTAAGTATTGAACTCCTCTAAAGTGTGGAGTGTACTTTACAGAATAAAGATGAAGTTATAATCATTGATTGGGAAAATCAACAGTAGAGATTGAGATACAATATAAGCATGACACGAGTATAATGAAACTGTTAAAAACTAATACACTAATTTGCCCGTCAACGGTTACTATAGAGAGATCAAATCCATCATAGCATTCAGCGTTGTTGAATTAGAACTGAAATTCAGAATAAAAGTGTTTCTATATGCAGCTCACCCCAAACAATAAAATTAATACACACAAATAAAGACGCTAGGTATTAGTGTTAAAAAGGAGCTTAACACATTTACCAAATCAGTAAGAACCTAGAAAAACAAAAAGACGCAGAAACATAATTACTGCCTCTCTGCCAGCGGAGAAATCTCTGTTCTAGGTGGTCACATTGTACGATGACGATCATCTGACCATGTTTGTCATCCCAAACATGCAAGGTCTGTTAGGTATTTCTTACACATGTTTAAAAATACAAATACCAACAGAAGAAGTGCACCGACATGGGAAGAAGACAAGATTCTTCAAAATACACACACATATATATACCAATTTGATTCATTCAATGAAACGTTACCCTTAAGAGATATATCCCAATTTGATCCATTCATTGAAATCTTACCCTTAAGAAAGAAACCGACAACAGAAAATACACCTTAGGCCGAATAACCAATGTTTCTAAAGCACAAAAAAAAAAAATCCGGATACAGAAAAACTCCAAATAAAACATTTCACAAAAACCTCAAATTACATATTTAAACTCTCTCTCTCTCTCACTCACTAACACATTCACATTCCGGTCTGCAATGAAACATCAAAATGAAAACCTTTTAACCCCTACGTAATTCAAAGACAGACATGATTAAAGCAACACGCAAAACAAGCACAAAATCCAAGAACCGCCCTGCAGATTCAAAATTGATTGCGTTAACAGCAAGAACAACAACAAAATCTTATCTCGGTATCTGAGTTTGACTACATGGATCACCTGATGCTACTCAGTTCGCTTAAAAACTAATTGCTCATAACGATTAACGGGAAGGGGTTTTCTACAACTTTCCACCTCAAAACACAAATCACAAGGCAAATCAATCTCAACAGACAAAACTTGGGGTAATTCAAAAGCAACAACCCCTTTGGAAGGACGTAACCAGAAAATGAACAGAAGAAAAAGAATGAAAAAAGTGAAGAATGAGGATAAAAAATGACATACAGATGTTGAAGTATCATAGGCAAGCCAAACTGTGGAAAACTGACCCCAACCCAGCTTCCTCTGCGCTATGTACCTGCCGCCGGCGAACTGATCGCCTATTCTGACGGCGTGGTACCCTCCTTTCCGGTAGGAGTCGAATCCCTCATCTTCCTCTTCAGACCCAGATGAAGAAGAACAAGACATCACCTCTGATCTATGAAAAAAATTCACCTTTTCCTTCAAAACAACACTCCCAAATGAATGATCCTTCTTTTTTCTCTGCTTTGACACACCCAAGTTTTGTTCGGCTGTTCTCTTTCTTTTTAGTTTTTAAATAAACCCCCTTTTCTTTAACCCGAAAGTTGAAGCTTTTGTTTCGGAGATGGGAGGGTGTGTGTGGCGTTCTCAAATCACGAGTCTCTCTCTTCAACAATCCTCCACTTTTTTCTCTCTGTTTTCTCTTTTGCTTCTTGCAATGTTCTCTGACGATATGTGTTCTATGTGGGTCTTGCATTTTCATACGGTTCAATATTTCTTCCTTTTTTTCCAAATTAACTGTTTCTTGCTTCCTTACGTTTATGCCCTTCGGCTTCTCATTTTTGTATGAACAGTGCAAGGGCGTTTTGGGAAGATATGTATTTTGGATGTTATTTTAGGTGGCGAGGGGTAATCAGGGTCCTGAAAAAGGGTTGTGAGTTGCTGCGCTTTCCTGCGTCACCCATCTGCCTCCTATCTTTATACTTTTGCCCTTTTGCGTGCTTTTTCTTTTTCCTTCACACTTGTTTCTCACCATGTGGTGCACCTTCTTCTTCAACACCTTCTGTTAGGGTGTGCAAATTCAAGATTATACCACCATTTTGTCTTCTTATTACTTCATCACAACTTTACCTATCAATGCTTAATCAGGGCTACTTAATTAACACTAAATACACTATTTACTTTTATGTTATCATGTTGTCATTCACTTGTACATTTGTGTGTGTAATAGGTTTTTCACAATATATAATAATTAAAGGAGTGTATAGTCTATCACTTCAGTGTAATTTATTCCCTTACGCAAACTTTCCTGTGTTCATATTTTTTATAATAATAAACAAATAATGAATACAATTAAAAAGTTTAATCATTATAAATAATTACAAATACAAACAAGTGTTGTGGATAATTTCTGGTGGAATATTATGAAAAAAGAAATTGGTTTATGAATATAAGAGTTACAAGATAAGACTATACCAAAAATTAAAATAGTAAAATGTGTAAAAAAAAGTTACTAAAACTAATTTCTATTATTAACTAATTGTTATAAATGTTTTTGTTATTAATTTTTGTTTTGACAATCATTTTTAGTATAATAATTGTTACTTTAATTATGTAAATAAATTAAATTTTAATCAAAAAGTGGTGTACCGAGTATTTGCAAGGAGCACTAAATATGTGACATTGCCAAAACTTGCCAACTTTAATGTGAAATCTTGAAGGTAGTTTTAAAAGCTACACAACAACATTGTTTGTTTGAGTCTTTAGTGAATTTGCCGTGCTTGGCCATTAATGGCTATAGCTTAAAACTTTAGTATGGATATATATAGTTTTAGTAAAGAATCTATCTTCATAGAAGTAACATCTACTTGATTTTTGAAGGGACATGCGATCATGTTAGTCAAAGAATCTCTGCATTTAATTTGTTTAAGTTACTTAAAGACAACTTTGTTGTCAACTTTAAGGATAAATTGTATTTGCATGATAAATTAGTATAATCCATTTTTATAAACAAAGCGTGACAAGAAGATAAGTAAAAGAAGTGTGAGAAAAAATGGCTAATGGGATGGAAATGTAAAAAAATTGCAATGTAAAATTATTATTATTATTATTATTATTATTATTATTATTATTATTATTAATCAGTATGTAAATGAATACTACAAATAAAATAGAAAATTGTGTATAATCACGCGTGTGAGTTATTCTTGAAGACTAAATTATGTTATAAGTCTTACTAATATTTTAAATATTTTTTTTGAAAAATATTTATATTTCAAAAATATTTAAACAAAATTTTTATTTACTATTGGTAATGAATTTAAACTATAAAATATATTAAAATTCAAATAAATTAGAGGACCTTCTTAGCTACTTTTTATTCTCCTTTTTTAAGATTGAAACTCAAACCAGTGGTGAAACAAACTATGATACCTTTCTCCATATACTATTTATCAAATATATATCCTCATAATTTTTTTTCCAAAAAGATTAAAAATCTTATGGGAAGGAAATTTTCCTATAAAGACAAGTCGAGTTCTTCGTAAGTACACATTAGTCGTAAAAAAAATTATAGATATCAGACCTTTATTTTTTCTATTTCTTTTTCTATCCACTTGGGTGGATAATACAAATATTAAATTTTAATTATTATTATTTATTTAAAACAATATTATTAATTTTTTTAACATATTTCCTACTATTAATTTTTTTCATTTATAATAATATATCAGAATTAAGTTAAAACCGTTAAGAATAAGATTAAAAGAGATTTGGAAGAAGTCTGAGCTTTCCTCGAACTGAATTTTATGGTTAACAAAGATTACCAGGTTAACAATGATTACCAAGTTCGTTGATGAAAAATCAAGTAAAAAATTTCTAATCCTCAAATTAATAAGAGTTAAAAGATATTTTAAAAAATTAAATAAAAAAATTAATTAAGTACTTCCTCAATTATTAAATTATATTTATATATTTTTAAATTTAGGTTAATATCTAAAAAGATATTTTAAAAGAGTAAATAAAAAAATTAATTAAGTACTTCCTCAATTATTAAATTATATTTATATATTTTTAAATCTAGATTGATATCTAAAAATGAGACATTATTAGATATGAACTATTTAATATGTTACAATAAGACAAATTTTAATTTAATTCGATTTGTTTGGATTTGCAGGAAGTTTTATCCATAGATCGTTTAAAAGTATTAGGGATTAGTATTATATTAAATTTTTGAAGAAAATAAAAAGCTTAATAAATTCAACCAAAACTGAATAGATATGGAAGGAAGAGAAAGAGTTTAGAAAACAATAATTTGTTTAAGTTTTTTTAGAAATACAATCAATATATTATTTTAAATTAAAAATGTGTATAAAAATCAATTGCTAAGAATTAAATGAATATTTGCATGTTCCTTAAAAAATAATATTCACAAGTGTTAATAATTTTAAAAATAAAAAGAATCTAGTTATTATTCAAGAGTAATGAAATTATTATTATTAAATTACAATATTAAATTTTAACATTAATAACAGTGAAGTTTTCCTTTATTAAGTAGGAATAAGTTAAGTGTGATGAGAAAATGCATTTTAATGTAGAGAAGAAACTATAGAAATAAATTATCACATCAAAATATATTTATATATATATATATATATATATATATATATATATATATATATATTTTTT
>Ga0209489_103428_pt1 | contig 30943 bp, 13 predicted proteins | sample SiratrowhiteBW_FD_187527 | JGI IMG/M metagenome (GOLD analysis project Ga0209489, IMG submission 187527) | Root nodule microbial communities of legume samples collected from California, USA - Siratro white BW (SPAdes) (version 2) | ecosystem: Host-associated > Plants > Roots > Nodule | place...
ATAAACTTTACAGAAATCAATTAAAGTTACACTTTATATCGTATTTTGGTTCTTTTTAGATGGCAAATTAAACTATTATGTTTCTAAAATGAAGCACAGGAGGTGTCTTTGTTAGATGTATTCTATCTAAAAAGTTTTTCTTTTCTTTTATTTTGAATCTGCATAAATCATATTAAATTATTCTAATTCTTTTATGGAAAACTCGAAATTCATAACATTAAATTTTATATAAAAAATAAACATTTTTCTTCAAATATGATTAAAATTTCATTAGACCTCTTACATCTAAAGTCTTACAATATATATATCTCAAATACATCACATGCTCCATGTCGAGAAAAACTAAAAATGAGAAATTGAGGGTTGCAGTAAAGAAGCTAACTTTTGTTTAATTTTTTAAAAATAAAATATTTTTCATGGTTAAAAACAAGTCTTTCAAACTAAATTATACACAATTTAAATTAAAAAAAATACAATTAAACCAAATTTTAATAATTGATTGAATAACAGGTTATTGTATAATATATCGTACTTTATTTTTAGTAGACCCCGGTTTTCATTGATCTAATCCAAGCCACTACAAACAGCAAAAGAGTGCTTATTCCTGCACCTTCGTAATCTCGTGTTACCTCCATAGCACAGTTGAAATGACGAATTTATCTTTAAAATTAATTTTATAACCTAATCTACCCTTCATTTCCTTCACTCCGAATTCCAAAATCCCAACTGTGCACCTCTTCTTTCACAAATTTGCTCCTCACAGTGATGCACACCTTGCTCTCACGAATCACTGCATTGATTTTGAGTCATTTTCAATTGTGTCTGCATTGTAGTTTCTCAGCTCTCCCCGCACAGTTCTCAGTATATTGCGATTGTTGTTGACCATGTTAAGCATTTTTGAGATTACTTTTTACTGCACTTTCATTTTTTGATTTGAAGCATAAGCTTCGTTGTATGTTTTTATTCTGATTCTGTATAATTGGTTGGGTAAAGTGAACAGCGGATTCGTGGTTTAACAGGCTTATGGATTCTACATTCCACAAGCATAAACGTCGTGAATTTAGCTTCCGTATCGCTGAGTCTGGATTCCTTCACGATACATACGATACCTAAATATGTCATCGATCTTTTTATTACTTTTATTTTAAAATTTTTTTATTAAAGGACTCTTTTTATACAATTAAGTAAAAAATTATTTACTTCTCCCATAAATATTAAATTTTTTTTTTGATAAATAATAAAAAAATATAATAAATATTAAAAAATATCTAAATTTTTTTAAATAATATTAAATTAGTTATCATAAAATTAAATATTTAAAAATAATGTATTAAACTGAATTTTTTAAACTGTTTTAAATATCTAAACAATATTCAATATCATTTTTATTATTATTAAAAAAAAATAAAAAAGAAATATTTAAAAAAAATATTTAATATATAAAATAACAAGAACATTATTGATATTTTAAAAATTTTTTGATTTCAGGAAGTATTTTGTGTCATGAAGAAGCTATTACCTTGGAACGTATCATTTTAGGATTATAAATTTCGGAAAGCTTTAAAAGTTATAAATTGGATTGTATAATGTTAGGATGCATTTTCAATTGACAAATTCGTTTATGAATTAGGGATGCACATCTCAATCTAAAAGCATCTGAATATTTTTATTTAGCTTTTAGATTGTAAAATTAAAAAGTCATTACAAAATCTATTTAATTTACCGATTCTGTAATTCAATGTGTTTAGTGAACTGTAGAATCTATAAGCTAAATAGATTTTATAATAATTTCTAAATTCTACAATTTAGAAAGATTAAAATGTGCATCTCTAATCTAAAAATAAATTTATTATTGAAAATACTTTTCAAATTATACAATCTAAATTTTCAAACTTTTAAAGTCTTCTGAATTTTACAATTCGGAAGTGATTTTGAGATTTTAAAAAAATTTTGATTATATTGAGAACATTTTCGTCTTTTCCTTAAGGTCACTTTTGGAAATAAATAAAGTATGAAGGTGCAGCACAAAATTATGGAAGTGCAGAATGAAGCACTCACGGCAAAAAGGCCCTTTTTCTAATTGACACATAGTTTATCAATCGTCTTTGCCCAGGTAAATATTGGTCTACTTTTCTTCTTCTTTCTGTTTTGTCGCAATTTGTTCCTGCACTTTCCATGCTTTACTTCTTGCACTCCTATATTTTTAAAATATTAAAATATTATTTTAAAATTTATATTTTAAATTGTATAATTTAAAATAAAAATATTAAAACTCTATTTTAGATTACACAATTTATAACTTAATTTTTTATATTTCAGATTCTAAAGTACAAAAATTTTTATTCCAATTGTTTAATTCAAATTACGAGAAGATGAAGAAGGTTGTGGTTGAGATACAGAGAATAAAATGATATTTTTATTACATCCACAGATGTAGGAAGAAAATATGAAGGTGCAGAAAGAATTTTCCATGTTTTCTTCATATTCATGTAGATCATTGAGGATTTTAAAAAAAAATTGTGCCTGGTTCTGTGCAATGTAATTATAAAGAATTTTTATTTTATTTCTCTCTCAATTTATTACTACATTTGCTGTTTCCATAAATTGGGTAATGACCTTGAATTCAATTTTTCCGTGGAATAATTTTTTTGTATGTTTTATGTTGTCTATTTCTGTTTGCTTTTTATGACTTATGAATCTTTTGGTAGATAAGCTTTATACTCTATTTGGCTAACATAAGAAAGATAAAGGAAAGAACTGAGAAGAAAAAGACAAAAAGAAAACAAGAACAAAAGATGAAAAGAATGTCTAGGGTTTAATAGAAGATAAAGGAAAATAAAGAGAGTGAGAAGAATTAATTCAGTTTAGTGTGGAGTTTATCTCAATGGTTTTTAGATATCAAATCAATGGTGTCTAGGCTTAAAGAATCAGTCACAAATAATCAAAGATAAATTAGAATCTAAAATTCAAAATAGAATCTAATCAGAAATTTAGGTTTAATGTGAAGTAGAATTTGTAAAGTAAAAATTCTCAATTTCTAAAATAGTTGCTAATAATAATTGAATATTTTGTTTTGTCTCTAAATCAGTTTCGACTGAATGAATTTGGTAGTGACATATAAAACGGTTTCTTTTATATCATAAAGTTTAGGAGGAAAAATAAAAACAAGATAGAAACCTTTTAGTCCATTTATTACTCATTTCCTTTGTTTCAAATTAAACATGATAAAATTATAAAAAAAAAAAAATCACCCGTTCACTATTTTTGTCCTATGTAAAGCGAATTGAGGTGAAGTAAATAAAAGGATATATCTATATTGGCTTAATTTAAGGTGAATTCTAAATCTTTAAAAAATTTAAGGTATATTATTTTACTTACAATATTAGATACTCGTGTTAGAGATCTAATATGACTAAATATAAAAATCTTTTAATAATTTATAATTAGTTATAAACGTCATTTTACAAGCTATTTTATAAAGTTAAATTAATTTTAAAATCAATTCTAATTAATGTTTACATGTAAAATAGATATCTACTAAAATCTAAACAATATCCCTTCCATGGAACATGATTGGGGATTCCTTCACCAAAGAAGAATGTATGCTTCTTTGGAAAAAGGTTACAACAAAAAGGTCCATTCTTGAGTGTAACGTTGGCTCATATATGGACATGTGATGTGTTTGAAACTGGTTTCTGTGGACGTTGGTCACAGTCTTACTTTATACATGGGCCCTTATGGTATTATTTTGGAGTGATTGGTGCATTTTCACTGATTTTATGATATGCCAATAAGAGAATCTCGTGAACCATCATAGCTTCAATAGGTCTCTCTTTTTGGAAACCAGTGTAAAATTTGCCTAGCTTATAGCGAGTAATGATATGTTGACACCGTTGGTTTATTACCACCACTTGACACCGGGGTAATTGTGTCAAAGTATCCTATGTGGCAGGGACAAATTTGGAAGGAGCAATGGTTGAAATCTGAAGCCTTAATTTTCATTTTCAAAATCCCGCCCTCTCACTCTTTCACTCTCACTCTGTCTCTCACCCTCTCAGTCGCTCACTTTCTCTCGATCTCGCGACCTCTATCACTCTCTACGCACTTGGCTCTCCTCTCGCTCTCTCTGCCTGACTTTGTCTCCCTGCTCAAGTCTTCCACTTGGCTTCGTCTATGCTCTCCTTCTTTGTGGTAGATTTTCTTCCATTTTCTATCAAAAGTTGCTAAAGGTGAGTCTTTTATGAGGTTTTCATGCAAAAGGAACTGTTTTTCATCGTTTAAATGTGTCTTGTATGATTTTCGTATGGGGTTTAGGGTTTGTGGAGTAAAGGTTGCTTTTTTATGGGGGTTTGAAGGAAAAGGGAATAGCTTTATTTGGTTTTTCGTTGGTGGTTGAAGTAAAGTTTGCTCTTTTATGTGATTTCCGTGTAAAGTTTGGGTTTTGATGTGCTTTTTAATGGAAAAGAAAGTGTTTTTGGTGTTCTATTATTCGTTGTTGCTGGAATATAAAAGGTTTCTGCGTTTAGGGTTTGATTTTCGTTGGTGGTTAAAGTAAAGTTTGGTCTTTTATGTGATTTACAGTGTTCTTCTTCGTTGTTGATGGAAAAGAAATGTTCTTTTGTAAAGGTTTAGGGTTTGTAATGTTTGAATCTGTTTGTTTTGGCAAGTGATGAACACATGTGTGTTGAGTTGCCAAAACATGAACTAAGGTGTCCTCTCGTTAAAGAAGGGTAATCACACGTGTTTTGTCAAACAATAAGTGGTTTTGAGCTTACAAAAAATCAGTGGTTACCCATGTCCTAACAAGGGGACACCTCAGTACAAACTTTGGCTATTTATGACAATGACAATTATTTTACAGTTTTGTTGTTAGTTCTTGGTGGAAAAGATGTATTTAATTCCATCAATGACGGCCTTAACATAGATATTCATAGCCCTGTACCCCTTTCAAGAAAGGGACGACCTCTATTTAAAAGATTAAAGTCAGGAGTGCATTCGAGTCCTTATATGACATGGCCACTCTCCCACCAGCAACCCAGCAACTCTAGCAGGAAACCAACCAGCATTCCTAGCACCAACCACAACAACAAGCCAGAAGACAGAGGCAGAAACACCCACCATTAAAAGAACTTGAACAAAGACTCCAACAAAGATGATGATTCTTGAATTCTCTAAACTAGGACCTCCTTTTACCACATACCCTAAGAAAAGAAAAAGGTCTGTAAGGGGTGATTTAAGAAATGTAAAAAAGGGGTGGTTTAAGGAATGTAAAAAGTCACAACAATTAATTGTTGTTAATGTAAATTGAACAATTTTTTATCGAAGAATTGAAATTGATATTGCATCATCTTGTTATTTAAATTGTTATCTACATATGAGTTCAATGTTGTAACATATGACTTCTTTGGGCAAATGTTGCATCATATTGCTTTAAATTGTTATTTAGTCGCCAAAATGTGAACTGAAGTGTCCCCTCGTTAAAACATGGGTAAACCAATATGTTTTGTAAGTTGAAGATGTTATTTATGCACACAATTGTGTCAATTTAACATATTTTGGTACATAAAAGGGTTATGAAAGCAATTCACAGGGTTGTAACTGAAGGACATAAGAACTTAAAATGCCACAATTATTGTAATGCATTTAGTTGCCAAAACGTTAACTGAGGTGTCCCTCGTTGAAACATGGGTAACCCATAATGTTGTGTAAGTTGACAAATGTTATTTATCTACACATGTGTGTCAATTTATCATATTTTAGTACATAAAAGGGTTATCCAAGCAATTCACAAAGTTGTAACTGAAAGACATAAAAACTTAAAATGCCAAATTGGTCGTACTGCATTTAGTAGCCAAAACGTTAACTGGGGTGTCCCCTCGTTAAAACATGGGTAACCCATGATGTTTTGTAAGTTGACAAATGTTATTTATACACATATGTGTCAATTTATCATATTTTATTATATAAAAGGGTCATCCAAGCAATTCACAAGTTGTAACTGAAGGACATAAGAACTTAAAATGCCAAAATTGGTCATACTACATTTAGTCGCCAAACGTGAACTGAGGTGTCCTCCCGTTAAAACATGGGTAACCTTTGGTGTTTTGTAGGTTGACAAATGTTATTTATGCACACATGTATGTCAATTTAGCATATTTTGGTACATAAAAGGGTCATGGAAGCAATTCACAGGATTGTAACTGAAGGACATAAGAACTTAAAATGCCAAAATGATCGTAATGTATTTAGTCGCCAAAACATCTACTAAGGTGTCCCCTCGTTAAAGCTTGAGTAACCAGTTGCAGATGCTGACTCCTGTGTGTTTCCTAGCGATGTGAGGAGTGACGCAGATCCACCAGATTGAACAGTATACACCTGTAAAGAGCACGTCAGCAAAATATATCACGAACCGTTTGATGGATGTAACACAAAATAAAACACCAGATTCATGCAAATGTGTAAATTTTTATGTAACAGGAACTATTTGTGTTTCGTAGTTCATTATGGATACTGTTATTCTTGTGTTTTGTTCGTCAGTCGCCAAAGCTTGTACTGAGCTATCCCCTTGTTAGAACATGGGTAACCACTAATTTTTTGTAAACTCGGAACCACTTATTGTTTGACAAAACACGTGTCGTTACCCCTTCTTTAACGAGATGACACCTTAGTTCATGTTTTGGCGACTCAACACACATGTGTTCATCACTTGCCAAAACTAACAGATTCGAACATTACAAACCTAAAACCCTCACAAAAATCATTACTTTTCTATCAACAACCAAGAAGAACACTTTAAATCATACAAAGGACAAACTTTACTTCAACCACCAACAAAAATCAAACCCTAAACACAAAAACTTTTTATATTCTAGCAACGACGAAGAACAGAACACCAAAAAAGACTTCCTTTTCTATCAAAAAGCATATAAAAACACAAACTTTATATGGAAATCAAACGACAAACAAACAAAAATACCATTTTTCATGAAAAATCACTTAAAACACTTACAAAAAAACGTTCTTTTTTGAACCAAGAACCAAGAACGATAATGTAAATGACATAAAAAAAACAAACTTTACTTCAACCACCAAGGAAAATCAAACGACAAACGCAAAAACCTTTTCAGATCCAGCATCAACCAAGAACAGAACGGTTAAACCACCAAAAAGACTTCATTTTCCATAAAAAACCACATGAAAATCATTCCACAAACAAAAAAAAAACATCCTTTTGCATGAAAAATTACTTAAAAGAACAACCTTTATACGTTTTTCCAACATAAACAAAATAAAAAACCAACTTTTTGCTGAGACGAAGAGCGCAGAAACCTTGAGAGCACATACAGATCGAGAGAGCCAGACAATAGATGAAGAGAGAGCGATAGATACCTCCATTGAACGAGAGAGTGAGAGTGCAGAGAGTGAAGAGTGAGAGAGTGAGAGAGTGAGAGAGTGAGAAAGTGGAAGTGGCTTTTGGGATTCTGAAATTGAAACTTTCCATGCTGCTTAAAAAAATATTATTTTTTGCCACATCAGCGGTGTCAACTGGGGATATGCCACGTGTGAGTGTCAACGTAACATTTTTCTTCTACAAACACTACACATGTTGCTTCTTGGCCAAACCAATTGCTGTCTGTGACATTTGTATATGGAACATTAAGCTAAAGTGAACAACATACTTTTGTTGCTGTTCTTGTTGGGGTTCTTTAATTATGTTGTACATGTTTTCTATGATGTGAACAAAAGCCTCTTGGAAGTTTGATTTGTTTTCATGTTTGGATTGTGAATTTGAAAGCTTAATGGTGAATATGGCATTGATAACGACTGAATATGTCTCAGAATTGGAACCAATGGAATGTGTGTTATTTTCTAGCTAGATGTTTCCTTTGTAGATACTATGGCTTTTGGGATGAAGTGGATTTGGACTTGTGATGGTTCATTTCATGCACTTTGGATTCTTGGACGTTATGAAAGACAGGTCAAGCTATGGTCAATTAATGTCACAGTATGTGCTCATTTTAACTTTTCTTCTGAGCTATTGTCTTTTGCGTTTGACCTCACTTTATGTTTTGATCTTCTATCATCATGATACAGGTGAAAAGCATCAGCTAATTATCTCTTTCTTTCATTACATGATTTAGGGTAAATGGAATAATCCAATCATGTGCCTATAAACTATGAAATGGTGGTTCATAAGTGAGTCCTTTGCATGTTTGACAAATTAATCTATGAATTAATTTCAACTTATAATTATTTCCTGAGTATTTCAAGAAAGTTTATCCACATGCTTCATAAGTTGATTGCTATAATTATGTAATAATCTGGTCTGCTTTGAATATGACTATTGTTCATCAACATTATTCACCTGACAGCTGAACAGATGAAGCAGATGAGGCAAACTTGACTAGCCTTGCAAAGAAAAGCATTTGACCTTTCAATCTAGGGTACAAAAGAATCCAAAGACTTTTATCATGAGCTTGTTCAAGTTTTGCTGAGACTCTGGTACACGTGATGAGTTTTAGTTTCCTTATAACTACTATGATAATGATTATGCCATAGTTTGAAATGTCTAATTTGCTATTTATCCTTCATATTGCACCTCTATGTATAGAAATATATAACCCTTTTACCTTTTGGCTTTACTGGTTCAGCTTAACTTGGTTTTTTCTAATTATTTGCTACTTAATGTGTGGTACACTTTTCTTCCAATTAAACACTTGTCTATTATTGATAGAAAGAAGAAAGTTTAAGTAAGATTGTGATAATGTTCATGACTTCCTCATAAAGCTTGACAGTCTGGAAGAAGGGGAACATTGAAGGGCAATGAAAAATAGTAAGTGCATTGCACTACTACACAACATTACCTGTGTATGTTGGACATATAAAAAGCCATGTTGATAGCAAGGTTATAGACCACAATCTATTGAAGAAGGAAAAGGATGCTACTGCAAAAGCAGTTCAAATAATACTATTGTGGTCCTATGGTGAAATTAACTGTTGGGAGTTAGTAATAAATGCAACTATCCAATTAGATACATAGACATAGGTGTGGTGGCAATGCTACTGTTCAATTAACCCTCTTGGATGGTAAGCTTGTATTGTCACTGATGTTGATTGGAAGACAGAAAAATAGAGTAGGTTTGCATAAGGTCTACCTACAAGGGCACACAGCCCTTTATGAATTGTCAATTTCACTTGTAATAGTTTTTTTTGTTTGATGAAACTTTACAATTTTAGGAGAAAAACATGGTGGTTATGTTTTAAGGGGGTCATGAATTCATGATAAGAAAATAAAAAGGAAGTTGAAGCAAATGGTGAAGCTACAAATTAAGGGAAGGTGGACCACAATCTCCCTTTAGTTCATAGCTTAGATGGTTATGAGGATCATGAGAACCATGTGCAACGTTGTGGACCCAAATTGGAGGACCATGTGTGCCTTAGCTTAAGCCCAAAATAGGGGCACTGAGTAGGACAAGACAAAATGAATCCAAAGACCTATAATACCTTAAAAAAATGTCTACAAGCCGCATGCTAAAAAGTTTCAATCTTCCCTATGTCAAACGTTTTGGTCATAATTGCATGCATAAACATCGTCTTGAACAAATCCAACATCCCCAATCATCTTCTAGATTCCTTGCTATATGGCTTAAGCTTAGGTTAGCTTAGCATGAAAGAAAGCAAATGAAGAATTCAAAATTGGATCTTGTCCTTTGTTTTTCTTTTCTCTGTCCACTCCTTTTCTGCTCATGACATCTCATGGTTATAAAACTTTTGGAAGGACAACGACGTTACAAAAATTCAGAAATAAACCAGGAATGTAATCATCATTATAACTAGACTCTAGTTTTAATCCTTAATAAGAATGGATCGATCATTCATAGATAAATTTTCAAACTTTTCAAATCTTAACTTGTTGAAAATTGAGTATGATCAGAGTCTTCATGTTAGAAAAATTTAGCATGGAGGCCGTGCATAAGTATAATTTATTTATTTTTATACTATAAGACTGATATCACAACCTTCAAGTTGAATATAATAAAAATAATTATAAAAAACAATCGATTCTATTATATTATTCTAACAAAATAATTAAGTATAGAAGAATGAGTCAAAGTCTTTAAGTTCATTATGTCTATAAATACAACATTGATTACAACATAACAGATATTTTTAAATTCTGATTTATATTTTTAAATATTCTAATTCTAAATTCTTTTTTTAGAAATTGAAGTTAGTCCGTCTCTTGCATAACACTTGTGATCATCTAATAAAAAATAATGAATGTAACTTATCTCTAATTATCTAATTAAGATTCTGGACGAAAATTCGAAAAGTTATGATTATAGTATTCTTGAAATCAGTTGAAAAAAATAAATTTTTAAAAATAAATAATATTAATTAAGATTTAAAAAATAACAAAACAATTAACTTATAAAATATACCTCTTAATTTAAACAAGAAGAAGAGAATCATTTTGGATGATTTAACTAAAATTTCTAAACAGATCATAATATTTTTAATCAGACCACTAATAAATTGTAAGCAAATATTGACAATATTTTATAAATGAATAATGTATTAATTAACAATGTAAATAATTTTCATTATTATTTTATCACGTTATGATTAGATATTGAAATAAACAACTTTGTAAAATAATGCAGTAGTATCTTTTATTAAAATAGTTCTATCGTCTTATTACTTCAATAAAATGTATGATATATTTTTAATTTAGAATTTTAATATATATTTAGGGCAAACTATATAGTTATGATAATATTTAAATATTATTTATTTTATAAAATATTTAATCTTTCTGGGCTTTATTTTTTTACTTTGTTTACATTTTTGTCTACCAATTAAAAATTTGTTTAATTATACAAACTCTATATAAAAAACTAAAATCAGTTAAAAGAAAAAACACGATATAACTTGATATATTTTATTTAGTTTTGATCCGATAGCATTTTTATATTTTTTTTTCAGAAACAAGTACAAATAAAATGACTTTTTGTTAATTTTGATAAGTAAATATGTAAATCGCGATTATCTTTTATTTTCAAATGTATAAAAAATGATAACACATTAATATGTTATAAGTAAATAACATGCGTATTATGTTATGATTTAACTATAAATCAGCTGTCCAACAGTATATATCAGGCTTTTGATATTTATAATAATACCTTAAAAACTATATCAAAAATATTTTCTTAATTTCTTAGTAGCATAAATTTTTTACACGGACAATCCATATTTATTAAATTTATATCTTAGTTAAAATGTTTTAACCACTCCCTAATTACTTCAAGAAAAAGAAGTGTTATTTTTTGAATATTTAAGAAAACAGATATTTATGTCATAGGATTCGAAAATAAAAGACGTTCAGCACATGAGGCTTATGGAGAAATTTAGGAATGAGTCGTTCGACACCATTATTCAAGATTGCAATTTTCATGTACCTATTTGGAATATTCAATTAATAATTCTTCTCAATTGAAATAAATTTTTACCTAACCACTTTATTTGTAGTACTTTTCTTTTTTATTTCCGTTGGACCATCTGAATCAAAATTTCCAATAAAAATTCATCATTAACAAAGTTTATAAATATTTCATTCTACTTACTAATATAACTACAAAAAATATACTAAGATATTTGTTGTAAAAAAATATTAAAGAGAAATTAAAGACATGACATAAACAATTTGACAGAGGAGACAAAGGTAGCCAAAACCAGGAAGTTGAAGATAAGAACTGAATGACAGTGGACCCAAGAAAGAAAGAACTGCTGAGGTGGCTAAAAGTTTGGGAAAACTTAACTAAGGTAACTTTGTTCATCAGAACTGAAGAGAACACACAGAAACATTCTCAACTGCAGAAAAAAAAAAGTGTAACCAAACTGTGAGAGGAGGCAGAGAGAGAAAGAGATCAAGAAAAAGGAAAAATGGGCTTTGAAATTTGAAGTGTGTGCAATGGAGAGAAGAGAAAAAGGTGTGGAGGGAGAGGACAAAAGGGGTGGATTGATGGTGGAAAAGTTGAGGGAAGGGGTGTTGGTGAGGAAAAAGGGAGGGCCTAGTACTCCACCACCCACATGGAGACTTGAGCTTCCATCTCAGTACAATGGCAGTGACGAGCTTCAAGAGTTTCTCAATTTTCCCACTTCTTCTACTCTTTCCGCTAGAAAGCTCTGTGCCAACCTCTGGGAAGTTCTGCCCCACCAACAACAACACACCCCACATGTCAAAATGAACAAGCTTAGCACCAACCTCAGCCGCCGCCGCCGCCGTAACCGCCGCCGTATCCAACCCCCTAAGGACACAGGTTCTGAAGTGGACAAGGACCAATTGGCTGAGCCTCCAGACACCCCTTCTCGTTCTGATCAGGTTTTGTCTCAATTTATGTGAATGATCTTTTTTTGTTTCCTTGCAAAATGGAAAAATTGTCCATTCTTTCCTATTTAACTACTTGTTTTGCACTTTTGAGCTCTACCTACTTGTATATATTTTGGAAAGTTGTTTTTTTTTTTTTGGTTTCCCATGTATGATTTGCTTTGTGCTGGTTCAGAAGTGGTGTGTTGAGGAATTTCTACCCTTGTCTTTTGTTGTTTATTGCTGGCTTTAACTTCACTATCTCTTGGGGCTGAACAAGATCTTGCCCTCTTGGGAATCTGATTTGGTGGGTAAGGTGTCCCATCTGTTCCACTTGGTTCCATTACACACATACATGTGCCTAACTTTTTTGTTTAAACTATTATTTTACTAAACTTCCCCCATCATCTTGTTAAGTTCCTTTCTTAATGGCTCAGAAAGGGAAATTTAAGTTAAAATTTGGTACTAGGTTTGGTTTGTGACTTTTTTGTGTATGTTCAAGCAAGTGGATTGTTTTTCTAAATCTTTTCCCATAAATAAACACATTGTTGTCGTAGATGGGAATTTCTTAGTGAAGCTAGGCTAGATAATTTTGTCCATGTAATTGCATTCCTCCGTTTTCAGTTGGTTAGGATATGATAGTGAAATTTCTTTCACTGAGATCCCTTCCACTCCTATAGTTGACATTGTTCTCATGGATTCTGTTATCTAAATTACAATATAGTAAGTAGTTTAAGAAGAAACTTTACTGCTTTTAGCTGCATAATAAGTAGCTATGTTATGCAACTGAATAAGTGAGAAAAATAGACAGTTTTGAATAATTCTTTCAATTCCTGAAGTAAAAATTTCTTGGTCAGCATTTTGGGTACTGTTGTTATTGAGAAGTATTGGTATAGTGTATCTTTGTCTTTTACATGGTACTTTTATACGTTTCATATTGAAGTGCTAATAGTCACCCTGTGCCCTATTGCAGCCAGCATCGTCTAGTAGCTCAAGATCTGTCGCAGCATCATTTGTTCGACACCATACATCAGTAACAAATGGCTGTGTTTTACAGCCTGTATCCCCTGCTTGTTACAGTAGCTCAGAGGAAGTAAGCATTTTTTTATCCAATTCAATTTGAGCAGTTCAATGCTATGTTTTCATTGTTCTAATAAATTTTCAATTACTTGGCATGGTATGAGTTTTGCACTTTTTAGCTTTTAATATGAGTTTTTAAATGATAAGGGTACTGACTTTATCCTTTTGGATTCTTCAATTTTGCTTCTCATCTGTATGCGTGATTGGCTTTTTCTTTGAAGGGAACATTGTTTCTTAATTCTGGGGTGTTAGCTCAGTTGTATAGGAACATTATTTCTTGTGAAACATTGTGCCCAAGAACAAAATTTGTAAAATCTAGTAGTAACAAAGCAGGAAACAGAAAAATGATACTTCATGTAATAGGAGACATTCTGGTTGTAGGTGTACTGTATTGTGTACTAATTGAGGTCAATTCTGCATGATTGTAATTCTTCTCAAACCATCATTAAAGGAAAAAGTGAATAACAAAAACAGTAAGTTTATGCGTTATCTGTTTTCGCTCTTTAGGTCATCATGCAGTTGTTTGTTCATGCATTCCTCATTTATTCTATCTTGATTTTTGACCATTCTTCCACCGTTTGTTTAACTTGAAAATTTATAGGATTCAATGATGGATTTCTACAAAGATAATCTTCAACAACAATCTCTGTTTAATTTGAAACGACACAGATAAATCACTTTGTTGACGAATTCTTAGTTTAATTTTGAAGCATTAAGTTGATTAGCTTGAACTTCACACCCTAATTTATAAGTCATGATGTGTACATTCACACATCTCTTGAAGAACAATGTAGGGCCTAACTATTTACTTTTTATCCTTTGGAGATGGTAAATGATGATGCAAATGCTATTTGCTTAAAGCAGGTGGCATCATATGCATGTGCAGTAACCCCCAAAAGCTCAGTAGACTTCAAAGGTAGGAATGAAGAGTCAAGCTACAACCTCAAAACGTCCACAGAATTACTTAAGGTTCTCAACCGTATTTGGAGCCTTGAAGAACAGCAGGCATCAAACATGTCAGTGGTGAAAACTTTGAAAACTGAACTAGACCGCTCTCAGGCGCGGATAAAAGAGTTAACACGAGATAAGCAGATGAATAGGCAGGAAATGCAGAACTTAATAACGCAACTGACAGTGGACAAACTTGTTAGGAAGAACAAAGAACATGGTAGAATCAAAGCTGCAGTTGAATCGGTGAAGGAAGAGCTAGAAGATGAGAGGAGTTTACGGAAGCATTCCGAAAACCTGCACCGGAAGCTGGCTAGGGAGCTTTCTGAGGTGAAGTCTTCCTTCTCTGGTTGTTTGAGAAATCTTGAAAGAGAGAGAAAAGCCCGGATCCTTTTGGAGAATCTGTGTGACGAGTTTGCCAAAGGAATAAGAGATTATGAACAAGAGGTGCATTTTCTTAGGAGGAGTTCTGAGAAGGGTCAGGTTCAGGTTAAAGGGAAGAACAACAACAACCTTGATAGGCTAATACTTCATATTTCAGAAGCTTGGCTTGATGAGCGCATGCAGATGAAGTTGGCTCAATCTGACAGTGATCTCATAGAGAGAAACTCAATTGTTGACAAGTTAGGCTTTGATATTGAAACCTTCCTTCATGCCAAAAGATCAGTTGATTTCAAAAAGTATGGTTACTCCACCCCAAAGGAGCTCATGGAAATTCACCCTTGTGAGCATTCATTGGATTCCTTCCCACTAAAAGAGGCTGGAAGTGCACCTCAAAATATTGGTCAGGAAGATTCCATTGACACTGACTTTTTTGAGCCAAAAAGGGCTAATGGTGAAGGACTCCACAAATTCAGTTCAAGCCTGCAAACAAACATGGAAAGGAACATGTCATATGATACTGAGAGGTTTTTTGTGCATAGGAAATCAAGTGAAATGGGAGAAGACAGCAGGGTTGTGCTAATTGAAGAGGCTAAACATGATCCACAAGAGAGTGATAGACCCTGGATCATGAGAATGAACTCAAATCACAGATTGGTTGGGAACAGTTCCTTGTCATCAGAGGGTGATAAGATTTATCCTGAGAGTATCTGCAAGGAAGACACAGTTACAGGTAATGGTAGTCCTGGAAAACTGTGGAAATCTAAGTTTTCTGTTTCAGATTTTGACAAGTCTGAATCTTCTTCTACCAAATTGCCGGTGGGAGTAAAGGAAAACACATTGATGGCAAAACTCCTCGAGGCAAGATTAGAGGCACAGAAATGTCGCAGTAGAGCCAGCAAAAGCACTTCTTGATGAAGTAGAGAAGTTAATAATGTGAAAATGGGAATATGAAACAGTGAGACCTTTCAAATAATTCTAGTAGCCATCTTGTATCTTGAATCTTTAGCTATGTACATGGTTGGATGAAAATCAGTGTTGTATCCATTATCTGTAAAAGATATTTGATCTCATTATAACTACTAGTGATTCGGAATGTGTTGAATTGAACTTATTTTCCAAAATTCTGCTACATAAATCACTTTCCATTTGCGCAAATTAACTGACATAAACATGTCTCAGTCAAATTTTCTCAGCAGAGGCTTGAAGTTTAATTGTAGAACTTCTTAACACCTCTTAACACTAACGTCTAATATAATCGGATCATTTAATGACAAAAATCATGGTATAAAAAGTAGAATAAGGAAATAAAAGAAAGAATTCGAGAGAGAATGAATAGAAATTCTTATTAAAAAGAATCAGAGAGAATGAATGACAACTAACTAACTACAATTAATAACATACTAAAACTAATTAATAGCTAACCAATAAGCTTTAATACACAACATATTATATATTATATTTTGTAACATTCCCCCTCAAGGTTGAACCTACATATGGTGCATTCAAAATTTGAAAATGAGAATTTGGAAAGGATTAGAAGCTAAAAGTTCTGTCAGGATATCGACAATTTGTTCTTTTGGATGATATAGACAAGATGAAGAAGTCACGTTCAACTTTTTCTTTAATAGGGTCCACTTTTATATATTTAACTTTTTCATGAAAAATATTATTAATAGCTATGCATCTTGTCTATTAGTTATTCATAGAATAATATTATTGGTAATGTGATGAAATCAATCTTCCAAGAGTTTTTATTCTTCGTAATATGTTCAAGGTCTAACACATTATGAAGAAGATAACTGTGATTCATTGATGTGGAATAAGGTTTTGAAGCAAATATATGACAAATGCCTTTAGTAGACATTGCTACTTCCAAAACCAAGAAAAATTGAGTTGTCCAAGATTTTTGATGCCAAATTCTAAAAATTTGTCATCTAAATAATCACCAACAAGCATCACATCATTAATATATGTAAGAATAATTGTGAAGCCTTTAATGGTTTCCTTTGTAAATTATGAAAAATCAGCTTTGGATTTAGAATATTATAATGAAATTAAAATCTTAAATACAAAGACATCTGATAAAAAAATATCATCTTCCATGTAAATTGTAACTAAGGAGAGTAAGAGTAGTTTGATTTACATAAATACAACAAACAGAACAGCACAAAAATATTTATCGTGGTAGATTTGGAAAACGGTTTTGGGATAGAAGGAAAAATAATACACGACAAAACAAGAGTACACAAAGTTTGTTTCTATCAGATAAAACTATTCCTTTAATTTAGTAGGAAAGAACTCAACACACGTTGAATAATGCAATTAACTTAATATCACCTTTGCTTGGAAAGGAAAAAGTTGGTGAGGGTGAGGTTTTGCAATGTTATTTTAAGCACTGTCATCGAGATCTTAGAGAAAGACAATAATAGTAAGTAATTAACTGAATTTCCATTTTAGTTACTTATTTTGACGACATTAAGGAAAGAATGATAAAAAAATATTGTTCGTTACTAAGTCATTGTCGTAAAGCTTACATAAACATACTTTCTTTTAGATTATTACAGACTAGCTTTCTCTCTCCTCAATTTTGTGGATAGTATGAAATAATAACTTGTAAGAAAAATAAGGATTAAATAATTATTTTTCATAACAAAAACACAGTTTTTCTGTAAAAATATAAAAAAAAACAGCCAAAAATAAGAAAAAAACCTGTTAGAGAGACTAAACAACCAAATAGTGTAATAATATAACAAAAAAATAATAATAACCTCAAAAATAAAGAAAAATGATTCTAAAGTAAAATAAATTTTGGAAGACTTTTACTTTTTGAAAATGACTTGATACACAAATCAGTAGCTCTATTTATAATGTTTATGGAAATATTTTAGATTTTTAATTAATTTGAACATTTTCAACTAACTTATTAATTATAGACTTTCTAAACACCCTATTAATTTTAGACATTCCTATAATATTGTAGAATTCTCTCAACTATCTTATTAATTATAAACAAAACAAAAATCAACTTTATTTTCAATATAAATTTCTGCTTCAAATTTTCATCTTTTGTGTTCGCATACATTTTTTTTTCGTATCCTTGGATAGACTCTACAAATTTCTCAGTGACAACTTAACTTATATCTACTATCTTTCTCTTGAAAGTACGTATATATAAAACTTTTGGCAATTGAAGTATCATTTCTAATATGAGCGAAATAATGTGGAAGAGATTGTTGAGTTTGAGTCATGAAATCAACGAGTTTATCAAGTTTGACCTTATTATCAATCCATGGAGTTTGTTCTCGCCTCTTTGAATCCATTCTCTTTCTAAATTATCATAGTAAATAGAAAGTAGAAAGATCTATCATTTCAAGCTTACCACACTGCATGTGGATTTATTCATTTCATGTTTATAATGTTTAAGATAATCATCTATAGGTGTAAATTGACATAAGGAACATGATGTAATAAAATTACATTAGCCTATAAAAAAATGATATAAACATTTAGAGGTAGTTTAGATTGAAAAAAAATAAAATACAACCTAGTTTTCATTATGTTTCACATTTTCAAAAGTTTCTATAGGAAATAGTAAAAACATAAAATGAAAATAAAAAAAGGGTCATTTTTATAATTAAATTTAAAATATAAAAAAAAAAACATTTTTTCTAGATCAAACTACCTCAATATTCGAAAATACATAACTATAAAATTATGATCATGTACAAATTCTTGAATTATGAAACTGGCCTTTACAGAATCGAAAAAATAATTGGCACATACAACAAAAAATCACCCAAGGATTGGACTAAACATAAACTAAACAAACATAAATTAAAAGTAATATCATAAGTATACACAAATATATTATGTACAAAATACTACCCGTATTTAAAACCGTCTACGCCAAAATAAAGATGTATTATAACTCAATTTTTCATAATGACACACTTTACCCCATTGTTTAGCATAATACCACCCAATGTTTTTGGAATGGGAATTATGAGGTGTTAGAACACATTGCTATATAGCCAAAAATTGTTGGCTAGGTGCGATACTGTTTAGAGATCCCCAAACCTAGATATTATTGTTGCATAAATTACAGAATCACAGTTTAAAATCTCGATACTTGCAATTAATAATTTATTTTGTAGCCATCATACAACATATATTCCCATATAAGATTATTTAATATGTATTTTCTTGTGTAATTGGGTCATATCACACTTTTCCAAATCAACTAATAAGACGATTTGGGCAAGAATATCTATGGTCTGTAGAAAAAATTAAAGAAAAAAAAAAAAAGAGAAAAAGAGTACCTATGAATCACCGTAATATCATAGTTGTTGAAGGAGAAAAGAGGAAAAACATAGACCAAGAGGCCCTTTAGGACGCAAAAAGAGCAAACTCATAAAATTGTATAAAACAAATCTAGGTAGGGTTTGTAGAATTAAAAACAAAGGATAATTTTGTGATTTTATAATTATTTTTTTTTTTTTCATAGAACTACTTTCATTCCGACACGAGCGAGAAGGAGGGATTGACTTTTAAACAAAACATTTTTATCATCAATCTTTCATATTCAAAAACATATTTTTATCAGAGTTTAATTTATGTACACAGTTAATGTAAAAAAACATTATAAAAACCAAAACATTTTTATCATCAATCTTTCATATTCAAAAACATATTTTTATCAGAGTTTAATTTATGTACACAGTTAATGTAAAAAAAACATTATAAAAACCAAAACTTTAAACGCAAATGAAAATTTATAATTTTATGAAAATGTATTGAATTTTTGCACTATTTTTTAGTGCATATATTATTGTTAGTTTCTTTTCCTTGAACAAATATTTTTGTTCCTATAACCTTGTTAAGAATACTAGACTCGGTACCCATTGCGATGCTTGGTAGAAATATATTTATTTTTTAATGCTTTATATTCATATTATTATTTTATTACATTAATTATAAATCATTATTATTTTTATCATAATTTTTACTTTTTAAGATTATTTTATTATTACTTTGGTAAAAAATATTTTTTTTTCTTAAGATAATAGTATTAATTACTAACATTTTTTCTATTTTAGTAATATTATTTAAATATTTTTGTTACTTTTATATAAATTACTCGTAAGCACTTGACACTAAGAAAAGTGTCACTCCCAATCAAACATTACTTAATATAAAGTAGAATATTAGTTTATGAATAATCCTTTAAAACTTATTATAAACAATATTGAAAAATTTAGAATTGAGATAAAAAAATTATTTTGATTTAGTCTCGAAAGTATATCGTTTTTATTAAGTTTTTTTCTTAAGATTATTTCCTTTTTTATTGATTAAAAGATAATTATTCAATTAAAATAAGACTATAATTTCAAACGTTATATATGATTATATTCACAAACAATCAACTAAATACTTAAATCTTACTCTTAGTAAACAAGAGAAAACAATTCTAACAAGTAAACATGAAACAAAATTCAACAAGTAAAAGGGTGATTTGTCAAACACAATTATATGTAAATCAACCTTAAATATAAGTTATATGCATGTGGTTATGAAAAGTTAGTTTCATTTTGTAATTCATTACTTTAACTATATATCAATACACAAATTTAAATACCAAATAAATTTATATTAGAATGCACAATTAATGTTAGATTCGTTTAAAGTATATTTTAAGTATTAAAGTATGTTAGGATTGATCTTATAGGTAAGATAAGTTTAATATATTGAACCTCACATACAATTACGTGTTATATATATATCTATATATAATGAATTGTTCTTTTAACTTCTTACTACCTTAAGTCTATTTAAGCATTCTAGACAATAAATTAACAAATAATTTATTTTAGTTTTAATTTAAATTTAAATCTTTTCCAATAAAGTAGTAATAATCCTTTTTAATTTCAATTTAAATTTAAATATACGCAATCATCAATCTCAATTCAGCAACCTATTTAACTATGACTTACTTCTGACAAAAACTAAATTTGTAGACAAAAGCACTTAAATAAAATTATTTTTTTGGGATAAGAATGACTGAAGTGTTAATTGTGTTGGCAAAACTGGGGATTATGATTAGGAGTCATAATTAGTTAATTTGATAATTTCTTATTCAAATTTGATTCATGAATCTAATAAATTAAATTTGATAACAAATAAGTTAAATTTAAATTATACATAATTCAATCTATTCGATTCATTGAAGCCAATAAACTTAAAGTGCATTCATTTTAAGCCTTAACCACGACCAGATAAACTAAGCTAACCCGCATATCCCATTCCTTAGTGAAAGTTACATGTCATTGACATTTCGAATCATAACAAGAACATTTCTCTGTGGAATAGATTATAATTTTGGAAATACCATTATTAAGAATATTATTCTCATATAATATATTCAGTAAATACTTACAATTCATTCGAATATAACTTTATTTAATTTAACTATATCTTTAATACATGTAAAATTAATGAGTTTTGATTTTGGTAGTCTCTCTAAAATTGGCCATCGCTACTTCTATTATCACACTAATTAACTGTTTACTTGTTGAATAAAAGGTTAAGTGACAATTTTAAATAACGCATACTAGTATCATGATGATAAGTAGAAAAAATTTAAAATATATCAAATAAAAAGTATTCATCTATCTTAAAATAAATATTAAAGTGAAAAAAATATTTGAAACTTTTAAGGGAAAAAATTTAAAGAATTTTTTTTGTAGAAACTAAAACCAGAATCCATATAATTTTATGAGAATTACATACAATTATTTTAAATTTATAGGATTGAAAAATAATAAATATGAGGATTAAATTTGCTGATTTTACAAGGATTAAAAGTTATGTAAGCGAATAATTTACATTCCTATAAAAGTATAATATTCTCAATTCTAGAAAAAAAACATACTTAAAACAATTTAAATATTATAGATCTCTAAAAATATATACATAATATAGATTCCTGAAAACAAATAATGCCTACAAATATACAGTGTTAAACTTATTTTAAAAATTAATTTGCAAGACTCGTAAAAACATATTAACAGCATCGCCTTGGATGTGGATTGACATTGACAACAACGAAATAAAATTGCTGCTTTCTAAATTTCTTTTCTCTTTCTCGTTGAGGAACTTTGATCTCTTCATTTTTTCTTTTTCATATATAAAAAATAATATATAAATAAAAATATTTTTTTTTAAATTTTAATGTATTTTATATATTTAATATTCTTAAAAATTTGAATATTTATTTTGATATGACAAAATATTTCTTGAAAATCCGTCATTTTACCATTCAAGGAAATCCACGTGATTAAGTAGCCTTAAATTAACCATCTCAGTAATTTACAACAGATGCGAAAAAACTATCATAAGAGAATCTATTTCAAAATAAAAATAAAAATAAAAATGACCGAAAGGAAGGTATATATATTAAAGAAAGTAAAACAATATTTAAATAATTTTTGTTAAAAGGGTAATATTTAAAATTACAACTATTTTTTATGTAATTTGCATAAAAAGTAATTTAATAATTGTTCATGCAGTGAAAGAAAAAAAACTAATGACGCGTTTGTTTTGATGTATTTGGAAGAAGAAATATGTAAGTATAAAATAAAAATAATAATTTATTTGGATGAAGAAATAGAACGAAAATGATGGTGTGAATTTAGCATTAAAATATTTCTCCCCTGGGGAAATGAAAATAGGAAAAATAGAGTGTAAATTTTCCTTTAATAAAATTATTTTGAAGAAATAAATATGACAAACTACAGGCTAAAAGTTAGCGTTTATAAAGTTACATTAAATAAGCTTCATAAAACACTGTAAACTATTAAAAAAACTTATTTGCTAAACAATATTATAAAGTGAAATAAGTATTTGAACAGGTAAACAATAAATAAATAAAATAGTTGAGAAATCTTACCAAAAATAGTCTTAAATAGAAGGTAACTGAATTTGATTTTAAAAAATTTTGAGTGTGAAAGTAACTTATTTTGGAGGTTGAATTTGATTGGGAGAATTGTTCAAAATATGTAAACATAATTAATGTCAAATCTGCCAATCATTAATCATATGTTTGTATTCCCACACAAGCAAGCATCACCAAACTGATGCATCATCACACACTATAAACTTCAGATTCCAATCAGACGATTGAAAGGAAAAGATCCCCAATCAGCTGGAAGAATCTTTAAATTAAATTTAATGCAATGCTTCACCAATCCTTGAACATCAAGATCTTGTTCAGGGATTCTCCAATCAAATATTTAATCCTCAAATTCAATGGTCCTGATTACTCATCAAGCCTAGGTCTTGGCCTATATAAACCCAAAATGTTGATGTCTCCAAACATCACAATCCCCTCCCAAGTTCTTTTCTAGTTTAAACAAACCCAAGTTGGAGCTCTCAGCACTCCAGTCCTGAAGGAGGTGATGGCAAACCCTAGCTGCTGATTCATGGTCACCTTTGGCTTCACACAAGGAAGCATGTGAAAGTCATGGGTCTGCATGAATCTGGAGATGGGGTTACCCTGATCTTTTTGTATTGGAGTGAAGGGAGCTCCGAATTTTGCCTTCTTTTTCTAAACACTCTCTTTGTTTTGAATCACAATTTCATCTACAACATCAAGGTTTTCATTTTTATATCATGATCATCATTGTAGTTACTTTTATGTATGTTGTTATGATTGCAGGTGTTATATATGTATCACATCACACCCTTTTTTTCCACATCTTTCTGCTTATTCTTTAAGTTTTAATGACACCATTTGTAAGTTTGGTTCAGCTTATTTTTTTATCTTTCTTTTATGAATGTATATTTTAACCTAGTATAGAGGCAGGTTAAGAAGATTGAAAATTGATCAGAGGGGTGGAAAGTTGCTTCCAGATATTTTTGCAGTGAATCTGTGACTCATCTCAACCTAGCTAAGTCCGAAACGAAGTAAAGAAATGGAAAGCAGGAGGCATGAACTGAAAAGAGAAAGATTAAAGCAGAGAGAGACAAAAATCTGTGCAGAAGTTCTTTGAGGTTAACATGTTTCTGGGAGGAAAGATTCAAAGATGTTGAAATGTTTCTTATTGCATTTAATATATTTACAGTCAAACTTTTGAAAGTGTAGAATATTCCTCCAACAATTTTTTATTTCCTTTTCCGATTGATAATGATATTGATAGGGCTTATTTAAAGTTCTTCTCAGAATAAATTAATCAGAATATTCTTGGTATATTCAAGTTATTTATTTGATGTTCCTTTGCACTAATATATATACTATTTTGGTAGTTTCGATCAGTGTTTAAAAATACACGAACTTTTGATTTGACAAATACACTGTCTCACGACTATATAGGCTTATTTATTATTTAAAGAAGTTTTAACTAATACTAGTCAAATATATTTTATTAAGATATATAAAATAATGAATTAATATAAAATATAAAAAATAATTTCAGTAAAATTTCAAATTAAGATAAAGAGATCCTACACTATAAATTTATTAAATATATATACATGCACTACCGATTTAGTGGGAGTTATCTCTAGTTTCTTATTCATTCTTAATTTGGTGTATATTTAACATATTTTTAATTTAGTCTTTTACAATAGGAACCAAATTAAAAATGTAGTACGTGTGCAAAAATTAAATTAAAAATAGATACATATATAATGACTAAATTAAGAGTCTATAAGGATGTATCATGCCAGGTTAGAACTAATTTAATAAAATTCTATTCATAATAACGTTACTAATACGATGTAATGCTCTAGTTAATCACACTCAATTTTAAAATATGGAATAGATTAGTGGGTATAATAGGATTGTGACTGAGTAAGATATTTTGTCTTTATTATTCCAAATTTTCTTGTAATATAATTCTGACTCAAATAATTCATGATTTATTATCCATCAATGTCAACCTATTTTGTAGTGTTTTGGAAGACACAATAGTCTGAAACAGATGATGCCAAGATATAAAAACAAATAACAAGTTTTATATATTTAAGTAAAATAACAAGTATTGCCTTGAATGTAATAAAAACACACACACATATATATATATATTAAAATGTAGATGGTTTGGACTAAATAAAATCTGGTGCAAGATCACATACCAAAAGAGTTATCAAACAATATAGACCATGTAATATTTGTAGTGTGTTTGGATAAATAATTTAATTATTTTATCATACAAAAGCTTTTATATAGGTTGTTTTTATGATAAAAAAATAGGACTTTTTTTTTTATACAAATGATAAGATATTTTAATGTATTATATATAAAAGTTTATTGAAATTAATACGTTGAAAAATAACTTATTAACACATCGTATGTTATTCTAATAAGTTATAAACTCTTAACCACTTGTATAATAATGAGATAAGCCTAAAAACTAAGAGCAACCCCTTTAATAATTCATGGTACAGTGAAATATATGTTATTGTACGCATTTTGAATGTAATCACATTTTAAACTATTTTTCAGTTTAATAATTTGTCCAAAGATCTAGGATTTTAAAAAGTTTTCTCGAATTTCAAATTTTTCACAAAATATTAATTAAATGATACCGATGTAACATCCACACGCACACACATTTTATTATAATTTTTACTTGAACGATGAAATTGTTGAAAACCATCACCACTTGAGTGATAAAATTATTTATAGGAGAAAGTCCTATCTCATTAGCGTGAGTGAAAATTCTCATTTGAGTAAAAATTTCGAAAAAAAAAAAAAAGAAATTCGATTACACAAGAACTTGAAGATCCAAATCACTTAATTTTCTGACATTTCCTATTCCAACATGTTTCATACTATCATTGTCAAATATATTTGTACCATGAAATCAAAATTTAACACATTTAATTCTACCTCAAATTCATTCAATTTAAATGAAACATTTACTTTAGTAAGTTTATAACATCAAAATATAAGTACTTCAAATATACTATTAGTCAAGGAACACTCCATAAGAGTGCCAATACATGGTCTACCTCATTTTGCATTATCCCGTATTTGGTCAATCAAAAAATATAAGTCGGAATGAACTAACCTACATAAGACTTGTAGATTAATAGACTCGATGAATGAGAGTTTGCAGACCGATTCGCATAAATTAAAAAAAATTAAAAAGCAATCTAAAAAGTCTTTTATAATTTTTTAATCTCAAATTTAAGTAACTTATAAAAGTAATAATTTAATATTTATTATAAGTAAATAAGAAAATATACTATAAAAAATATTAAACTGAAATATGAAATAAAATTTAAATTTATGTTTATAAATATATATGATATTGATAAAATAATGAATGAAAATATTTACTTATATTTAATTATAAATAAAATTACACAATACTGTAAAAGTTAAAAATAATAATGTGGGTTGTAGTATAAGATACATTAATTCACACTTTGACTTATTTGAGTTTAGAGTTTACAGTTTAGGATTTTTAATATTATGATTGGACTATATGTAATCTCCATTTTTCTTATAGTGTGTGAGTTGTTGATTATGTGAAATGAGTCTATGTAGATTAACTAACTTAAATATTTTCTTGTAGTGTGTGATTGTTGATTATGTGAAATAAGTCCATCTAGATCAACTAACTTAAAATATTTCTGATACTTTTTTACATCAAATTACAAATTAACTTGGATATCTCATCTTACATTATCATCTAAATCTTCTAATTCTTACAAAATTTTGTATAATCTTTAATCATATTAACATATGTTTTTGCTTCATATTTATTATCTACTTCAACTAAAATAAAACAATTTATAAACTCTCCTTCCATTAATTCCTATGATCTTTAAAATTTTTCTAAATGATTTTAAAATATTTCATTCACAAATTAATATATTAAAGTTTAGTCCAATATATATTAATTTATTTGACTGTAATATTACATGTAATAAATAAAACCTTTACATGTAATTGAAACAAGAAAAAAGAACATGAAAAAAAAACTACTAAGATTAAATTTCTAATTTGTGGGAACTATTTTGTTTTCCTCTCACTACTAATCTTTAATCGTAGAAATCAACTCTAAAATATCATTTCATGTCACATTTATAGTTAATAAACGGAATGAACTTAGTTTAAGGTAATGCTTAGTCTTTAGATTTTTTTTTTATTCCATAAGGCTCAGTAAATTAATAAAAACATATTGTTTTTTTTGCCAAGTTGCTATCCATTATCATCCTTTGAAAAGTACTATAATCGGACAGGTTTGACCTAAGTTAGATTTACACATAATATCCTCGTCATTATGCAGACCATATAGTTTATTATTAGTTTTAAACTAAATAAATAGTTGTTATTGTCTATCACGTGTAACAACTTTAGACACAACTGGTATCACTAATCTGGCCTGTGGTTAGAGTATTTATAATTTCCTATTACAAGTCAAAATTGGATACATATTACCTCACACGGTAGGAAATTAACTTTGGTTTTGTTAAATAATAAACATGAGATGATAAGATTAGAAAGATATATATAAACTTTTATCAACGGTTATATTATTTATAATTTATATAAAAAATAAATTTTATTATTTTAACATTTCAACTATAATTTCATATTATCACAAATATTTATATTAAATTTTTTAGAACTGAAAATTAATAAAATGTATCTAAATAATATATTTTTTATATTTTAAAAATAGACATTTCAATAATTTTAATTTATGAACAAGATATAAAATAATAAATAAATAAAAATTTTAGTATTAATTTTTTTTATATTTTGTAAGACCTTTCTTACATATTAAAATTCATAAGAAATATTTTATAAAGCCTCACAAAATATAAAAAAAAATACTAATTCTTCGTTAATTAGGTCAAAAGTGAAAACACTTAACATGAATGCAAGTGATATTAGTTGTCCTATGGTGTAATTGAGAAATTCAATAAGAAAATGTGATATATATAATTTTTTGTAGTTTGGATGAGAGATTTAGACATTGGATCTAGCTTAAATTAGAGAGTTATAATACTATATCACCTTGCCATAAAACATTTGATTTAGATTAAAATGGGATGTTTTTTTATCAGCATTAAACAAAGATTGGTCAAAGCCAATAGTTCCATTTCATATATACATCATTGGTTTCATACATGATAAATTAGTAAATCCAATTCCTATTAATGTATGTTCATCTCCATGAGGACATGTTCAACTTGCAAAGCCATGTATGAGAATGGAATCGTAGTGGCTAATTACAGGGATCTTCAAAAGTAGTTTGCTGAGTTTTGCCTTAATAAAGTGTACTACTGTATTTAATAAATAGAAATTATTAAACTAAAATTCAAAATTTAATTAAAATAATATATCATTTTGAATATAAGTTTTGTCTTATGTAATAATTTGAAAAACTTAGATTATTAAATGAAAACATGAATAGTTTATATTATAATAAGGTGAATCTTGTCCCACCTCCCAGTGGATGAAAGCTTTGAGGAGTTGGAACAAGTAATTCCAAGCTAATAGAGTTTGGTATTAGTGAGTGGTGACTGTTATTATTGAAAAGAAAAAGAGAATTTGCTTTTGACGCAATGTTGTCATGAATGTGACAAGACTACTTGATCTATCGTTTTCATTGTTTTTTAATCATCTCATTAAGAATGTATGAGGCAACAATGAACGCACTAATTGTGTTATAATAAAAATCATGGATACTTAGAGCATCACCTTTTCAGCATATTTTTTTTCATGCATTTTAAATTACTCTCATCATTCTATGTCACTAACTTTTACTTTTTGTAACTTCAATCTCTTTCTAACCTAACCACTTTAAATAAAAATAATAGTGTCTTACAAATAACTTCAAATACTGATTTATTTTATTGCATTTTCAACAAACTTTACTGTTTATTATACGTATTATCTTTACTAGATTAATTAATCTGAGAATAAATAAAAAATAATAATTACTGTTTCATTGAAAGATGAAAATATCAATCACTTTCATTTTTAATCAGTAATAAAGAATAAAATTAAACAAGGGTATTTTTTAAAATGACTATAAAATAGATAAAGCGATAAGGGGAGTAATAATTGAAAAGAAAATGGACAATGGTTGGTGCTTATTTTGCCCCTGATTAAGGGAATTCTTAATATGCACCGGTTCCAAAGCACTTTTATTAAGCTGGAATACTTAACAAGAAAATTGAATATAGGCATCTTTGATCAACAACAAATTTTATTAAGCACTAATACTTAACGAGAAAAGTGAATATAAGCATCTTTGATCAAAACCACCTTTATATTAATATTTTAATAAACACTTATGCTTGTTTGGATAGAGAATGAATTTTAAAATAAAAGAATATGTTTTTTTATTGATATAAATCTTGGAAAGAAGAAATTTAAGAAATTCTCTTCACTAGTTTTGATAAGTGAAAATAATGGAAAAAATGGATCATAAACATCCCTTTTATAATAATTAAAAATAAAATGTTAATCTAATATACTTTCTTAACATAAAAAATATTGTATTTTAAAGAAAAAACAAAAATATGAAAAAAAATTGATTTTATTCCATCTTTTTATGGATCTCACAGAAATCATTTCCCTTCTTGCTATTTTCCATAAAAAAAATAGATAAAACAGTTTTTTTTATTCTATATTTACTTTCTTCCGTTTCCTATTATATTTTGACCGGAACCTGAAAAAGATGTGAGAAAGAGGAAAAAAAGGAAAAGAGAAATATATATATATATATATATATATATATATATATATATACACACGATAGAAAAACGTAACACTTTTTTAAAGAAAAAGTATTTGTACATCATTCTATATGTGAAAAAAAAAATATATGTTAAAGATAGTTGATATACGTAGAGCTTTGGTAAGGATGGGATAAGATGAAATAGAATACAAAGAAGGAACCACATAAATATTAGTTTCATCTAATATAAATCAATCATAAATTAATTAATATTATGTAAAAGAAAGTTTCTAAGATATAGAATTAGTAAGGGAACAGTTTATAGTGGGTTTTAACTTCTTTTTAATTTTTTTAATTTGAAATTTCTCTTCTTTCTAAGGCCAATAATAAATGATTTTATTAAATATTAATAAATATATAGATTAATATTTTTCAGTTAAAGAATAAATATAGGGATTAAGTTATTTTACAAAATATAAAAGGGTAGTGGTTTGATCATTTAAACCCTCTTATCAATTAGTAGTTATATTTTATATTTAATTATTTTTGGAATATGAAATAGTAGTGACTAACAATTATGTTAAGTTCGTGAAAAAGATTTAATAAAATTTCTATACTTTCTTTAAATTTTAACTTCAAGTTTGGTTTGCATATCTGTATGTTTATTTAATCATTAGTTTCTCGTTAAAAAGATTAACATAGAGGTTATGGAATATGAAAGGGTAATGGTTTTGTTTTACATTGAATGTTTTTAAGATATGAAATGGGAGTGACTAACTATTGTATGAGGGTAGTGAAAAAGATTATATATAATACTTTTACATGCTAATTGTTTAGAGTTATAATTTTGTAGAACTGATTATGAGTAATCGTGTTTAAGGATATTTAGGAAGATTTGTTATTCGAAACCTTTGATTAAGATAGTGATTGTGATGAACAAAAGTGTTAACTTCATTTTATTTAATTCATTTTTGTATAATAATTGTTTTAGTTGAATTTGACATCATATTTACTTTAGTTATCACATTTATTTTATAATAATTTAGTATGTTGTTTAAAGAACAAGACAGTGACTTAAGTAAGATTCAAATAATAAAAGTTGATGTTGTTGTAACAAAACATCAACATTCAAGTGTTTCTTAAATAATAATTGATTTTTCAAATAACATTATGTCTAGTCATATTTTATTGTGATTTAACAATTATCTTATACAAAATATAATGTGTAAGTTGTTCTAGAACGATACGTTAATTTAAGGTGTGAATATAAAATGAATTATATGATTATTGATTATATTTTGTTTTTGTTAGGAGATGTAACTATTTTGATTTGAGTTGTGATTAGAAGAAAAGTATCTTATGTTGATATTGATAATAAACGAATGATAATCATATTTTATCTCACCGTTATTTAAGAAAAGATACTGTTTTTTTTTTTTTTCCTTCTTCTTTCTTATTT
>Ga0209489_103429_pt1 | contig 30943 bp, 18 predicted proteins | sample SiratrowhiteBW_FD_187527 | JGI IMG/M metagenome (GOLD analysis project Ga0209489, IMG submission 187527) | Root nodule microbial communities of legume samples collected from California, USA - Siratro white BW (SPAdes) (version 2) | ecosystem: Host-associated > Plants > Roots > Nodule | place...
TTTTTTTTTTTTTTTTTTTTTTTTCAGCTTGTTTTAACACTTTTCTTACTAATAAATAAATAAATAACAGAATTGTTGAAAACTGAAAAAAAAAATCAAAATAAAAGTTACTACTTGTTCTTCTTCTTGTTAAGAACGCCCGTTTCTCTCTCATTTCCGACTTCCGAGGTTGTTGCCGGCCATCCCAATTCCTCTTTCTTGTTTCTGTGTTCCTTCGAAATCCCACAATTCCAATCAAACCCTCCTTTGATTTACCAATTCCCAATTTTCACCAATTCAACCTTTGATCTTTGATCTTTTCACCCACTTTCTTCTTTGTTTAGGCGATTCTCAATTTGGGTGCCCCTGTTGTTTCTTATCTCACCATTCTGTCCAATAATTTGTGGTTTCTTCAAATTGAAAGTAATGGGCATAGGGTTCGAGCAGAGTGATGAAAATGGAAAAAATTTATGCTTTTTGGTTTTGTGTTGGGCATAGTAATGTTTACATCCTCATTTCTAACTACTTCTCCACTGTATAATTTAAATTTCCACGAATTTGGCACAGTAACTGTTCTCTTGCTATTGAGTTTTGTGATTAGTGTTGAATGAAAAAAGTAATGAAATTTACAGATAATACGCCTTTGGGAGCACATCGTTTACATTTTCTTCTGTGTAGAACAGGTATTCACTTACATATAACTAATGAAGAATAAATAAGTGTTTTTCATTTACGATCTTAATGAATTTGCAATATCCTCTTGCTCCTCCTGAGTTCTTTCTTTGGTTTGTGTGCGCGTGAGTGGGGCGTTTACTTTATTTTATTTGGGAGTTAATTTATGAGTTTAATGGACATACATTGTCATTGTAAAAGATTTTTGTACTTTTGACCAAATAGAAATCATTATGTGTATGTCCTGGAAGATAGTTGTTATACCAGTCATCAAATTTACATACATGTCAGTTTGTGATTGTCACTGTGATTGGATGACATTGTGAAACTTCTTTACATTGTTAGTGTATAGACTTTTTACTCCAATCTGTTTGACACCTTAAGTAATGCAATTCTGTTGGTAATTAGGACTAGGATGTAAAGATATTTGATAAGGTTCTCGGTTGCTTTGTTTATTTATGCTTATGGGTTATGGCACCGCTAACTGAAATCTCACAATACATTTTATTCTGGTTGTTATATACTTGTAGTGTATGCTTTAATCTTAAATGAGCAAATACTGTAACTATGTGTATGAGAAATTTATTTATTTATTTGCCAATAAAATTTGTAAATTGATAGTGACGTCAATGTTTTTGTGAATCTATTTTTCAGGTTTTCATCATTGTGATATTTAGGGAAGCCATTTGTCTTTTGGTTTGAGAGAGCTGATTTCTGATTTTTGAATGGAAAAGAAAAGATTAGATGACTATGAATCAGGTCCAGTTCCATCACCAAGAGCATTAGATAGATTTGGTTTTGTAAAACAGGATGTTAGTACTTCTGATGGCTTAGTCAGAAGTAGATCAGCCTACGAGTATGTGAGGTATTTTGTTTTTCTCCTGTTGATTTGTGTTTCTTCTGTGTTATGAGCATAAAATAAATTGCTAGTGATTTTTACCTATATTACCTTTATCTTTCATCAGATATAGGGAGGAGAGAAGGGTTAGAAAATGGAGGAAGATGATTGGGGTTGGTGGCAGTGATTGGAAGCATTATCTAAGGAAAAAACCACATGTTGTTAAAAGGCGTATAAGGAAAGGAATTCCGGATTGTTTAAGGGGCCTTGTTTGGCAGTTGATATCTGGAAGTCGAGACCTATTGCTAATGAACCCTGGAGTTTATGAGGTAATCAAATTAAATTATACTGATGAAAATTGATGATATATTTTGTAGAATAATGTCTAACCTATGATATGTGCTTGTCTAACTGTTGTTTGTTATAGTTCTCCAATAAATATGAACTGAAGAATATTCTCCATTTTTATTTGCACATCTTTTTTTTTATGACTTTGTATATTTGTGCTTGCTGTCGCGGTGTCACCACCCTGGTGGATATATCTGAGTTGAACAGTGTTTTTCTTGGTAATATAGGTTATAAACTATTTTGAATATGGATGTGTAGATATTTGAAGTTGCCAGAGATTCTACCTCAACTAGATATATAACCAAATTATAGTATATAAGTGAGTGTAAACCTTATTTTATAAGTCAGTTTTATAAGGTTAAGTCAGACTTAAAAATTTACCTTTTAATGATTTTAGAGTTTATCTTAACGTTGGACCTATTATGCCTTCTGCTATCAGACTATTCACAAATATCCAGTCATATACTCGAAATGTCCAGTCCTCGATGTGTGGGGATGTGTTGGAAATCTCATGTCGACTATGAATATAACCAAATTATATTATATAAGTGGGTGTAAATTTCATTTTACAAGTTGGTTTTATGAGGTTGAGTTAGATTTAAAATCTACTTTTTAATGTAAGTTATTTGATAAACTTTTATTTGACTGTCTCAAGGAAATCCTACTTTGGAGTTGTCTTCCTAAAATAATCCTTTTTAGTATTAGGAGTAGTATTTTAAATATGGATGTGTGGACATTGGAAGTTATTTGATCACTTTTTATTTGACCAATGGAAATCCTACTTTGGAGTTGTCTTCCTAAGGAATCATTTTTATTATTATTAGAGTAGTATTTTACTATGTAAAATGGTTAGTATTATATGTTCTGTAACGATTGAACAGTTGTATATTTAGTTAAAGTCTGCTGAGTCTGTTACAATCTGTTATGTTTTCCGTTCTTAGTTAGTTAGGTATTTGTTAGCATCTGTTAAATGTTACACAGCTATATATATTGCTGATCTCTTATCTTTTGTATCTTGTCGAATGCAATTTTACTCAAATTTAGATATTCTTCTTTCTTTTCATTGATCTTTAACAATTTTGTATGAAATTGAAGAGACAGTTTGAATTATGTGGTTTTTTATACTGAGGTTTCCTCCTTTTCTTATGAAATTGTCTTGAATTTTATTATACAACTGTTCGATTTTTTGGAGTTTGCATTGACAAGACATTGCATCTAGTGCAGCAACTTGTCATATATGAGACATCAGCCTCTGAACTGGATATAATTCGAGACATTTCTCGCACCTTCCCTTCACATGTATTCTTCCAACAGAGACATGGACCTGGGCAGCGGTCCCTCTACAATGTTTTAAAAGCTTACTCTGTCTTTGACAGAGATGTTGGATATGTTCAGGTTTTAATCAGGAACTCATCACCTTTTTGTGCTTGTTGTGAAGTAAGTCATAATATTTATCATTTTAAAACTCCAGGGAATGGGGTTTTTAGCGGGGCTTTTGCTTCTTTATATGAGTGAGGAGGATGCATTTTGGTTGTTGGTGGCATTGTTGAAAGGAGCTGTTCATGCCCCAATGGAAGGCTTGTATCTGGTAACCGTTTTGTTCCATGCATTTATTTGTTTGGATTATTGATGGTGTCAGTGTATTATCCCTGTCTTATATAAGATACATGATATTCTATGAGGAAAGGACAGGATATGTAGAAAATTGCATGTTTATTGTTAAATTTTATTTTGATGATAATTCTTTTCTAAGCAAAACTGCTGTTATATTGATTGCAGGCAGGATTGCCTCTGGTACAACAATACCTCTCTCAATTTGAAATCTTGGTGAGGGAGCATCTACCGAAGTTGGGCGAACATTTTTCCAATGAAATGATAAATCCTAGCATGTATGCTAGCCAGTGGTTCATAACTGTATTTTCATATTCCTTTCCATTTCATTTGGCTCTTCGAATTTGGGATGTCTTTCTCTATGAGGTTAGCAGTGCTTTCCATCTGAAGAACCATATGTTGATTAGAAATATGAGCCTATAATTGACTTTCTTATCCTTCAGGGTGTTAAAATTGTCTTTAAAGTTGGCTTGGCCCTGTTAAAGTACTGCCATGATGACCTGGTTAGTATCATGTGACCTGTGTCTGTTATAAATCAAAGCAAATTTCTACTCACTGTTTGTGTGTTTGTTTATCAGGTTAAACTACCTTTTGAAAAGCTCATACATGCTTTGAAAAACTTCCCTGAGGATGCAATGAATCCAGACACGTTGTTACCACTTGCTTATTCCATCAAGGTTCTCTCCTTTCTGTGCTTTTCTATTTTCTTTAAGTTCTACTGACCCAAAAACATATGTTCTCCTGTTTGTCATAGAGACTATGAATGATATGCGTCCTTGTTAAGTTTCCTTCACTTCATAACTTTAACATGCATTTTAAATAACTTGACTATTGTAATGTCTATTACCCTTAAATCTCTGATTTATTGATTTGGTTGATCAAGTGATGATAATCATAGTATTGATACAATATCTAAAGTTGGTCTTGATCCAAAATAGGGAATTACATCAAATCCGTGTGTAGAAAATATCTGTCTACGTATAGTTTTCGGTAATGTCTGAAGAAAAAAGGTTTTACTGGATCAAATTTTCTTGACCAGTGTCTCTACCCTTTTACATTTGCCTAATCGTTGTGGAACTTGGGATTGGCATTTATTATCTTGCACATAAAGCTCAAATGCAGAGCATGTTCTAAATACCTTTTTAATTTGGCAGTTTGTTAATTGATAAATTTCTGGAATGAACATTTTGTGTTCCGGAACAGCTTTTCTCTAAAGCACATCTCTCTTACGGAAAAGGCTTTCCGTAAGCCAATAAATGTATTCTGGAATGCAACATACACGCCTCCATTACACTTCTTCCTTTCATAAAATTGAGAAGGGCAGAACTTGGATTTTGAAATTTTGATGGGGTGCACTAACAATTGCCTTAACTTATTTGTTGGCCCATATGCTTTCTTTTTCTGGATCAACGTTGGAATGGCCTGGAGGATGGAGAGGATGCAAGGGACTGTCTTTTATCGGTTGTAGGTGACTAAAACAAAATCTACGTTGTCTTTGTCACTTGGGAATTTTTCGTAGGCGTCTTGAAAATTTGGTGTCTGAAAACAATGCTTTAGTGACTAAATGATTATTACATTTTCTTTTAAAACTAATTCATTGTGTCACCAATTTAGAGCAGTTATAGTTAAATCAGAATGAATGGATGAAATATGATTCATGCTGTTGTAACAATGTTAAATTTTCTTACCCTGTCCTTCAATCCTATGATGATGCATAATTGAATTAGACTTGGCACATAGTTTACTCCCCTAAGAGCAAGTATTTTGTTTGGTCAAAGCCATATAACCAGATCATCATCAATCACTTGGCACAATGGTTTGTTTCCATTCCCCTTTATAATTCTGTTTCTCAAGTACCAGTAAAAAATAACCAATTATTGCACACTAAATAATGGTCATTGCAATATTACATGGCTCTGATGTTATTAGACTGTACAGTTTTTGTGTATGATTTTTGGATTACAATCTGCATTATGGTTCTCATCATCAGATATCAAAGCGTTTGGAGGAATTGAACCAAGACTATGAGAAGAAGAATGGAAAGATTAGGCGATCTGGAGAGCTTTCTGAAAATCCAATACTTCCTAGTGAGAGCAACTGAAGTGAAAGCATATGCAGACAGCATTTGTTAGACAACTAGAACTATTGGTAAACCTGAGAGCAGTGTGAAAATAATGCCCTCAAATTCTATGTTGTGACCATATATGTTGCATAATATGTACAGTTGTTTTAGTTGCTTTCAGTGTTAAAAGAGGCTTCAATGATGTGAAAATCTATTGCATATGTAAGACATTTTGTCTGTTTGAGTGAAACTGAGAAAGGAGTCAGTTTTCAAGTGTTTGTAGAGGAGTGTGTGCTCACCAAAAAAGCCACAAACAGATATAATGGGGAATTACTATTTGTTATTGAGTAAATTATTTTGTATTTTTGGAGGTTTGTTAAGGAAATGTCAAATTCTAAATCTTTTAATAAATTTATTATCAAGGAAGTCCACTGTTAATGAATTGAACTATTGTTGTTCTGTCATAACTTTTAATGCTGTTTTGAAAAACTTCATGTTTTGCTTGTGAAATCAGAATTGCGAGGAATTTTAACTTGTCTGTTGTCCTAACAATAGTGTTACAGGGCGTTGGGTAAGATCAATAAACTAGTAATTAGTTTATTTAATTTGAACTTACACAAAATGTATTAGGAAAGTATTTTAAAGTAATTTATTTTATAAGCCACAGACAATTGCAATTAGTTAATAACTTATAGTTATTTAATTTTCTTCTACTATTATTCTCATATTTTAGTATTTTTTTGTTTCTTTATTTTATTTTACCTAATTATTATTGTAGTGTTTTATCATTAATGTTTCATTACAATATATTATGTGAAAATTGTAAATAATAAAAATTATTTAAAAATTTCAATTTAAGAAACGGTAATTTATCTTAAAAGTAAAAAAATTAAAATTTAAAAATAAATAAATATTGAATTTAATTATATTTATTAATTACTTTAAATAAAATACTTGTCCACATAAAAAGATAGACAACTTGAAAAAAAATGGAAATAGAGTTTGGAACTTGTAAGAGTTTATCTGTAAGTGACTAGCTTGATAACCATACACTAATTTATTAATTATTAGTTAGTTTATAACTTAGTTTTAACAACTACATCCTTATTATTCAAAATCATGGCTAAATTATAAAGTAGAAAATAAAACACGTTGAGGAATGTAAGAGATAATTTATTTTTTTCCAAAAATTTAAATTTTTTTACAATTAATATATGTCTTGGTAAAGGATTTAAGAAGAATTTGACATTTATTAGAGTACATTAAAGTTTGATTATGTTTTTAAACCCTGAATTTGAAATCAATTATATTTTAGTCCCTCAAAATAAAAAATATTTTTATCTATCAACTTTTGTAAATATATTTTTTAAGTCTCTAAATAATAAATTTGAGAAATTAAAAAGTTAAAAAAAATTAATTTAGTGTTAATTAAAATTATTTTTTTTAACTTTGAAAGATTTTTTTTTTTAAATATGAGTAAGTAAAATTAGAATTATCCTAAATATAAGCACTAAAGATATAATTAAATCAAGATTTAATTACTTAAAATTGAAAAAAAATTCAAATTATATAAACAAATAAAAATTCACTACTTTTCTGGTATCCCTTTTTCTTTCTGATTTTTCGTTCTCTTTTTCCTCTTTCTTTTCTTCCCTTTTCTGTTTTTACTTTCTCTCTCGTGTTTCTTCTTCTTCTTTTTCTTTTTGTTTTTTCCTTTCTCTCTTCTGTTTCTTCTCATTCCTTTACTATCTTCTTCCTACTCTCTCTTCTCTCTTCTCTCTTCACTCTATATGCTCTTCTCTCTTCTTTAGCCATATCAATATAAAAATACCAATATTCGTATTTTTGAATATTGAATATTATCTAATAAATTTTTTAATTATTAAATTTTTAAAAATTGGTTCATTTCTATTTTCACAAAATTTAATATTGAATGATTTTCATTTTTTAAATATACATTTAAAAATATATTTTGCACATTAAATAAATTCAATTGTTGCATCCAAACTAAGAATTTGAAATTTTAAAAGAATTGCATTCTATTGAAATAAAATATTTGAAAAAAATAAAAATCAAAGTAATTCAATTCTTTTATATTTTAAAATTCCTTTCCAAACATAGATTATTACTTTATCTATTTTAAATCTTTCTTCCTAATTTTTTTTCTCGAGTTACCAAAACAAACACAATGTTAATGAAGGAATATAAATGTTATAAATGTGCTGACATTCTTAAAAGAAAAAAAAAAGTTTAAGAAATTGAGATAGTAACTTGTGTGAAAAATTATGGACAGAATATAGTTGAATTTGAGGATTGGTTTGATTCAACTTGATTGAAAATAGTTAGGTCGTATTTTTAGATACTGTCGACCTAATTGGGTTTTTGATTGAGTTGAGGATTGAAAAAAACAAAATTGAAAAATTATAACAATTAGAATTAAACAAAAAGTCATAAAGTTATAAAAATTATTATGTTTTTCCGATGCTAAAAATGTTCATAAAATACATCTCTAACTCACATTACAATTTATATTTTATTATATATATATATATATATATATATATATATATATATATATATATATATATATGTGTGTGTGTGTGTAATAGTTTATATAAATCCGACCAATTATTAAATTTGATACTAAACTCAATTGAATTAAGTTATTATAATCTAACCTAGGGTCAATTATTCAGAGATACAACTCAATCCAGTTTGATTTTTGTTTTTAATTAAATTGGATATAGATAGATTGAATTGAATATATGGGTGATGACTTAGTCTATGTTTGGATTTTAATTACTTTTATGTTATAAACAACATACTTGTTGTTTGAATTTTCTCGTGAAAGTTAATTTTCCTTTTTAATTTATACATTAAAAATTTATTGAAAAAATACTTTTAAAATGGTCTACAACATACATATCCACTCATATTTATTAGTCACAAAATAGATACACTAAAATTTAAAATTAGGTTTAAACTTAATTATGCTAATGAGACACATTTATTGAGTAGCTTGATCTTTGTTCTACCATTACTGTAACAAGACTTGTATTGTTCTTGTTATACTCACTGTTATTGATTGATATTTTAACTTTTGAATGAAATGTTAATTATTTTATTCTGAATTTTCCTTCAAATAAATTATTCCTAAGTAATTTGCAACATATAAAAATGATGCATTTATTGAAAAAATAAAGTTATTTTAATTAGTTATTTCAGTAACTAACTTATTTACTATATTTTGATCTTTAAAAAAAAAGTTTAAGCATGGAGAGAATATCACAACCATTCAAATGTGAAACATTACTAATATTTGATTTAGCTGAACTTACATCATGGAAAATGATTACATTTGAAAACGAATGAATGAAATAATGTTCCTGCAAAATACATGAATCATCACAACATGGCTTATTTGAAGAAAACCAAGTCCAGCAAAACTAAAGATCCATTCATCTTTATTTGCTGTTGTTCATCCCTGTTGCATTCTTCACAGCCTCAGCAGCTTGTGCTGCTTTAGCCTGCATTTGGCTTCCAACCTACACGCATAACGAAAATATACTTTCTTTTAGGGTTTCCAATTTAATATATATTTGCATGTAAATTATGTTTTCAACATACAAGTTATCATCACATCATTATTATAAATTTATTTGATTAGGGTAAATATTGGAAAATAAAGACCTCTTGCAAGGATTCCTGAGCTGAATGAGCAGCATTGGTAGCCTTGTCCATCATGGTGTTGGCCTTTTCCTGCAATGCCACCAAAATTATTAGATAGTCTTAAAAGTGACATGTAATCAATTTTGTTCTAATTAATGCAAATTTCACTAAGAAATACTATTATAAATACACTGCAAAAAAAAAAAAAAAAAAAAAACAAAGCTATTAATATTCTACTAATATAGTTTTAATTAATCAATCAGATATAGATGCATAAATAAAAAACTTATATACTAAAATTCTAAAACAACTAAAATTTTGAAATAAAATCAAAGCTAAAACAACTATTAAAAAATGAGTAAGAAAACATTAGCATGTCACATTTCATGTAAAGATTAATTGAAATATTGATAGTCTCAAACCATGTAATGATGTTTCCTTATGTTATTAGATAATTTTGAAATAAAGAAAGTATTAATGTTTCTTAACAATTTTTAGTTGAGACCTGAGTTTCGCCCTTGGCTTGTCCAGCTTTGTAGCTCATGTTTTGGGAGTCCATCTTGATTCTTGTAACTAAAGTGTTTGTTAAAATCAAGTGTTGTTTTAGGTTTTGATCAAACGCTCATATATATTTTTTTCGCATTTGTTGTAACTTATATAGTTTCTCAATTCACTGCATAATTTCTTATCATGTTTGTTACACAAATTGAGATTCACATTTTCCTCCTTCACATGCGTTTTCAAGGGCACATGTCATGCCATTTTTTGTTGTTGATCAACATGTATGCATGTGGACGAGGTTCATTCATTATTTGAGCCTCCTACATTAGCTTGGACTAGTTCTTATCTTATTTACTAATATTAGTGAATGTTAGTTCTATCTTATGGCTGAAATATTGGAGTAGAAAAGTCTTCATAATATATGCAAAGTGAGAGATATCAAATGATGTTTGGGTAGTTAGCATTATTGATTCATAAAATATCCTTCCACCCCATTTTATACCATTTTTTAGAAGAATAGTTTAATCCGTTTTATATATGACGTGGTAAATAAATGATTTATTCCAAATTATTTATAATTTTATAAAGATGCAATAAATTTTTAAGACTAAACAATTAGCTAAGACATGTAAAAGGTATACCATAAGATTATATGTTTTTTTTCTTAAATTTTTAAATATTAATTACGTTCCTAAATTTCTACAGAAAACAAATTGTAAAACATTGGCAGAAGGAAATATTCCATTAATTTCTTGAAGTAGGTATAATTCATCCTATTTGGGATAGTGTTTGGGTGAGTTATGTGGAGGTGGTTGCAAAGAAGGATACAATCACATTTAATGCAATGAGAAAAATGGATTGATTCTAATTAAGACTCTCATGAATGGAGAATATGAATAAAGTAGTTATACTTTGACAACCACAAGACACATACACCCACTTTACAACCTTATGTGACATTCATCTATGGGAAAGCTTACCACCTTTTAGTAGATTGATTTGGAAAACAGGGTTTACTAGGAGTTGAAGGCTATAAATTTGATCATATCACACTGCAGCTACCAAAAAAAAATTCTACTCCATGAATTGGACGAAATAAGGCAACGTGCCTACGAGTCTTTCTAGAATATATATATATATATATATAAAAGAAGGCCAAGGCTTATCATGATAATAAGATCATTAAAAGAAACCTCCAACTTTTCAAGGTTATGGTTGTTTTTTAGAAAAATGAAATCTAAATGGTTTGGGCTATCAATATGGTACTTCATGTGATTTACAACCAAAATAATGATTTTTTTATAACTATGAAGACTCACATATTGTGAAGATATAAATGAGGTTGAAAAAAATGAATAGTACAGAGAGTGAGAAAATAAAGTATAAAAAAAATTATTATTCACACCTTCAAAATGATATTATAAGAGATATATATAATAATAAATAAAGACCTAAAAATGACCAACAAAAGAGAGTTTAACCCACTCTGCTACAAATGATTAGACAAATTATTGTGATAAAACATACATCCTTCTAATACGAATTATTAGACAGCTGTCCATAGGTATCATTTGCTTCATGTAAAAGGAATCATCGTCTATTACAAGTAGGAATTATCTGTTCCATGTAGTAGGAATAATCTCCCAGTAAGAATTTGATTATTAACAATATCATCATCAGGATTACCAATATTGTTAAAAACATATAAAGGAATACAAAATTTAGATAAGTATTAGAATATGTGTGATAAAAGGGAAAAGGTTTTCATGAAAAATGATGTCTAGAAATATCAATCTTGTGAGCCTTAAGATTTAGAAAAATATAATCGTTAGTGCTAGATTTGAAGCCAAGGAAAATGCCAGGATCAATTCTATTGTCTACGTATTGGTGTAGCAAAGACAATAAAATACTTTTAAAGTAGAAATATTATAATGATTTCCATGTAATTTTTCATATAGAGAAATATTATTCAATAACGACGTTGGAATACAGTTAATAATCACAACAACATCTAAAAGTGCATAACACTCGAAATTCACGTAGAGGTGGGATTTAAAAAGTAAAGATCTAGTAACACTAAGAAAGTGTTAATGTTTTCTTTTCACTATATCATTTTTCTCATGAGTTTCAATACAAGTGATTTTTTAGGAGAAAAAATATTTCATGAGAAATTCATTTCTATGATCAGTTTTAATGACTTTAACATGACGTTGAAATAATTTTCAATTTAAAGGATAAAATTAGTGATAATATTACGCCTTTTAGATTTATTTTTTATTAAGAAAATCCACGTATAGCATGTGTAATCATTCTTAATAGTTAAAAAAATATCTATAACCATGCATGGAAGTAGTGGAACAAGGATACAAAATATCAATATGCAACGGATCAAAATATCAATATGCAACAGATCAAGAGTATTCAATGCATGAGAAGAACATAGAAAAACTTGATGACAAATATAACAGATAAAACTTTTATTGGCAGTAACACAATCATAGTAATTTTGGAAAGCTAGTGCCTGTTTTCTGCTCAACTCCAAATTTAGTTGCTCAACGAATTTTCTGTGTTAAATTTTGGGAACCCATTGCCTCACTTTTGCTCAACGATTTTTCCATTTGCCTCAAATTCTATATTGCATGAGCAACATTGCGAACTGAAGGAAAAAGGGACGAGAGTTAAAAAAAGAGAATAAGTGTTCTGATAAGAGAAATTAGCTTAAGGATTAGTGTTTAATCTAAAGATGTAAAATAAAAATCGAAATAACCATATAATGATATATGTCTAGAGTGAAATGGTATTTATTTGATGAGCTTAAAAGATTAATTTTATTGAAAAAACTCAAATGATGAAGATCGAAACATTTTTTAGAGTAATATATATCATGAGAAAAAAAAATTATTTATGTAAGATATATTTTAGAAGTTTCTCAATGAAAAATTAAGAATTTAAGAATGATGAACTCGTGAAAGATTACAAAAGGTCTATGATTTAGTTGAAATTCAAGAATGCTCAATGGAGAAGTTAGGTTCAATCATGTAGCATTTGCGGATCTCCCATTCAAAACATATGATACACTGTGAAGACAATTTTATAATTTATAAAGCACAAATTATTCTCCATAAGGATTACATAGTTTAAAATTCAAAATAAGATATAACAGATATAAAATTATATATAATAATAAGAGTAGCTTCTTTAGGGTTAAGAATATATATTTCTAGACTTATTTCTGAAAATGATGTGACGCACTGAATATCCAAAGAATTGCATATAGTATGTACTTTCACCAACATTATATTTCTGTTTTACTCTTGTTTGAGGATTTTGTGTTTTCTTTAATTTCTTGCATTTTTTATGCTTTTTCCTTACACCTTTGGTTCTCTTTTATTTTAAAAACACAAATATAATCAAATATTTATTTAATAAAATATGTTCATTGTATATGCATATTATTATATATTATTATATTGTGATGAGTATAGTCATAATTTGTCTAAACTTAGAAATTTATCCCGAAAAATTTATTTAATTGATAACTGTCATAAAATTAAAAAGAAAAAAAGTACTAGTAATCTTGAATCCATGTTAATGTATTTAAGGAAAAAAATAATTTTATCAAATAATTTGTAAATTTAATTTTCCCTTAAAACTCTATAGCATGCGAATCATTTTATCGGACATGAATCATCTCGTTCGTTATCATTTTATCAGACCTAAATCGTAAGATATATAGGCTCCAAAATTATCTCATGATAATTAGTTAATATTATTGAAGAAGATTTGATTTTCTCAAATAACAAATATACGTTAAGCAAATGTGCAGATTTTTAAAATCAAGCTACAATAAAAAAAAAAGGCACGATATAAGCAAACAACAATAGTCTTCATTACACAAAATCACCTCCCACAAGCTCGGTCTTATGGACCACCTTTACTCTAACATGTTTTGGGTCACAATTTTTAATGTAACTTCTTGGTATTAGTATCGTGTTTCTGGAAAATTTTAGAAGCATTCAAATCTGAAACTTAAATCATGATCATTAATGAAACTGGTTTCTCTAATAAAAGGAGAATGATTACATTCGAAATAAGATAGAATCATGGTTCTGAAAAATGAAATAAGATGAATACATTTGAAATAAAAGGGAATGATGTTTCTGCAAAATAGATGAATGAGCAGGAACAGGGTTTATTTGAAGGGAAACCAAGTCCAACATATATGCTTCATTTCATCCCTGTTGCACTCTTCATAGAATCAGCAGCTCCTTGTGCCTTTTCCTTCATTTGCTGCCCAGCCTATACACAACAAAATACACTCACTTTTAACATAAAATGTGTTTATATTATTAAACCAATCAGAAATCATAGTAAATATAGCTTTCAGTTTAACTAGTGTAAGATTTAATAAACATATCATGCATATTAATTGTAATTGAACAATCATGTAAAACACTTTACATTGTAAGAGTATATTCATTTATCATGTTATGACATGATTATTAATGTATATGATTTAGAGAAAAGTTGAGAAATAAAAGAGATAAGAACCTGTTGCATGGATTCTTGAGCAGATTGAGCAGCATTGCTAGCCTTGTCCATCATGTTGCTAGCCTTTTCCTGCAATACCATGCAAACACTTGTATATGAATTCTCAATATTGAGCATGCATGAACATGAAGAGACATCAAAGAGAAGAGGTTAAAGGTAAACCTGAGCTTGGCCCTTGGCTTGCCCAGCATTGTAGCTCATGTTTTGGGAGTCCATCTCGATATTCTTTTGTGCTGAACTGTGAAGGAAAATCAAGTGTTGTTAACTTCAGTTTTTGTGATGCATTTTGCTTATTCTCTGTTGTAACTTATATAGTTTTTCATTACCTTGCAGCTTTCAACACGTGGTTTGCTTCTTCTCATACAAATTAATTGTGATTCACATTTTCCTCCTTCACTTCCGTTTCAAAGGACACATCTCATGCCAATTTTGGAAAGTAGCCACTCACTATGAAAAGTAAGTTTTTTATCAGCGACTTTTTTAATGGTTAATTATAATAAATCGCTAGAAATAATTCTGATAATTTTAACTGTCACAATTTTTTTTTGTTTTAATAATTTTGAATTTAGTTACATTTTAAATTAACTGTTTCTTTTTCTGGTTAGTCTTATTCTTAAAGAAAAAGAGTCTACACCTTTTTCATTGGCTCTTGATTGATGGTTCCAGATAAATATGGCATTATGGCATCCAAAAAATATTGGCATTCTGGTATTCGTATTTAATCATTTCAAAAGCTTTAGAAACCATTTCATCTTTAATCAGTTTGTAGTATTTTCGCACAATCTTTCCAAAAAATATTTAAAAAAAGTTCACTTGTGCTGCCAAATAGAACTCAACCTCTGATATGTTTATAGTCATTACACTTGAAGATTGCAAAATATAACACTTTGACATCATATTTTGGTCACTGTACCTTCCTCATTTCCTCCCAATGCATTGGATTGAAAATTTGGAGTCCATAACACTGATAGTCTTGTATGAGAAATTTTGTTAGGCAGTAACTGGGATCAGCTTTGTTTATAAGCTACATGGTATTTACTAAAAAGTTGTGCCTTCAATCATTATGCGCTGTTTGTCAATATTTTGGTTAATTATTTGTTAGTTTATGTACATGGTTCAAAAACTGACGATGTTTTACTAAGTTTGTTAGTTGGTCTTCGTGTAAGTTAAACAATTTACCTAAGTGGTTGAGACATTTACAAATTGCGTAAAAAGAATTAAGTGTTTTGTATCATTCTCGCAAAATAGTTATAGTAGGCATAAGTGGTTATGCATGTAGAATCTTGTGGTTAATTGTGTGCGTTGATATGCACAAGAATGATTTACGTGGATTAAAACAAATAATATCATATATGAAGTTGAGAGTACCTAAAATATATCTTTTTAATCCAAAATCTTAATTTATTAGGTTTAAGGGTATTTTTTCTTATATATTGTTTAATTTTTTCGTTAACCCAAAATCTCAATTTATTAGGTTTAAGGATCATCTTTCTTATATATTGTTTAACTTTCTCATTTTTATTCAATGTGTGACTTAGACTCATACTTGGAGACTTTCTCATTTATTTAATGTGGGATTTAGACTCACACTTGGAGAAATGAGTCAAACATACATAGGAAAATGATACCACCTTTAACCCAAAATCTTACAGCATTAAATTTATGGGTCTTCTTTCTTATATATTGTTTAAATTTCTTATTTTTATTCAATGTGAGACTTAGACTCATATTGATTCCTAAGACGAGGGTGATTATCATATAAGCTAAAGAAATCTCTTTTTGAGATTGCTGAGACATTTACAAATAATGGGAAAAGAACTAAGTGTCCATTTATATCTTTTTACAGAATAGTTATGCCTAAGTGGTTAAGTATAATTTTGCTGTTATTATGTATATTGTAAAATCACACTCTTTCGTTTCCTATTCTAAGTAATAATAAAAAACTATAAAGCAAGTATTATGTTAGAAATGCCTTGTATGACCATAAAGTGCAATCTTGTTACAACCCTGTAGCCACATCAAATGAGCAAGAAATTTTTGTTGCTAATATCAAGCAGGAACGTTATCGGGCAAACCTACCAACCATCATTACCAAATTTGGTTCCCACACCACAAATTCTCATTTTATGCTTCCTTCACTTGTTTAAATATTTGCCATGAAGCAACGTATATAAATGGATCAATCGTTATCCTGTGTTAAGGAGGGAAATGAGAAAGGCTTGAACTTGCACCATCATGGTAGAATTTATTTTGAAATTATACCCAGTGAAGTTTCAGGGCATGAAGAAAAGCACTAAAACTAGTAGTATAAAGGCAGTTGAAAAGAAAAAAAAAAGGTCATATATGTTATAAAATAACCAGGAATGACACTAATTAAAAAATAAAATTAAATATGTGTGTTACAAACACACAACGGAATGCAAAAGCATTACACAGATAATTCCGAAAGCTAAATATTGAAACTATAATCCAATCCAAGTACAAGGTTATTAATGCAGCTTTGAATAGAACTAAGATTTCTATATACTCCAGTAAAATGAAAATAAAACATACCTACCAACTTCTTAAGAATATTTATCCTCCGAATAAATTATCGATCACGAGCCACATCTAGACTAATGGCCCATGTGGTATACATTATAAGCAAAATCAATATTTATTAAAAAAATTTACGGGCTGAAATTTTCATGATGATTACATTAAGAAAACAAACCATGAGCACATTATCTTTTAAAAAAATTAATGTACCTCAAAAATATGTTTTAGAGACTTATCCCAGAATATTTGGTGAAAAAAAAAAAAATTGTGTATAACTACATCAACATTGATACATACTCTATATACAATAAATTATAAACTGAGAATAGTAAAATACGAGGGAAGGAGTGTAATAAATTATTGCATATATTCCTTTCTTAATGTGAAGTAATTCTCCCAAAAACCTCCAATTTAATCTTAAAAAGATTCTACGAAACACTAATTTCGTAATTGAAAGAATGTCACATCAAATTGATCCTTAAATGATGATTTTTGGTTAGTGGTAATAATTTGACAAGATTATTTATAATTTATTTTTATTTGACACTATAAAATATTATTATTTTATTAATATATAATATTTTATTAATATAATATAATATTAAATGAATGTTAAGTTAAACTATTATTTTTCTTTTAGTTATTACATGACATTAACTTTATCCCAGTAAACATTTTACTTTTTATAATTGTTGTTAACAAATTCTTTCAAATACAAATATAGAGGTTTTTTTCTTAATTTTTTGAATTTTGTATAAATAAATTCTTTAGTACAAATCAAGCAAGTCAAAATAACAGTTTAAAATAAGGTTAACACAAACAATGCAAGATTCACTTTTAGTCCCAAAAAACAAAGCATCCATCTCTTTTTGATATTTTGCTTATGAAAAAAGTGATATTGCGGTCACTACATCAAAAAAATGAGGGCAAAAGTATTTTTAGGCACCACAAATGAATAATTCCATATTTACATGGATATGTGAAAATATATCCCATGTAAATTCAATTTAATTAAGTTACAGGGACATAAATTGTAAGTGCACAACATTCATCCCTTATAAAACACTCTTTGTTCCTTTTAACTTTCTTAATTATTCTCTCTTCCCATTTACTTTCTTGATAAAATAAAAATGAGGCAAATGATTAATATATGACATATCAAGAGTATCCAATGGTCGTATATAACGTTTCAAATATCAAGCATTAGTTTAACGTTGTTCATGAAGATGTTGTCAACCAACTATTGTCACAACGATTACACTTTCTGGTGGCACCATATGAGATCTCTAATTCTAAACTTGTATTTTACTATTACGGTTCTTTTTATTTTGGTATAATTTTTTTTTAATTTTTAGAATAGATAATCTGTTTTAATTTTATGGGTAAATTGTAGTAAGGTGACACAATTTTATTATAAAAAATCATACTATTATAACACAGTTAATTCAGAATGAAATCTTGTAGTTATTCTGAAATCATACTGATGTAGTATCATTTAAGTTCAATTTTAAAAATCGTGTCATAATAACTCGATTTCATTAATTTTTCATAATAAAATCGTGCCAACTTGACACGATTTACTCAAGAAATAAAGTTTTTTTTAGTTACTATAAGAATTTTGAAAAAAATTACACTCGAATGAAAAAAAAAATATCCACATTATACGTCCTTGGATAGGTTGACTAATGAACACATATTACTTTTACTTGCTAATATAAAAAATTATAAAATCAAATTAAAATTTTTATATTATTAGCACATAAGATTAGAACACGTCCAAGTAAGATATGGGAGATTGGATCGATAGATGAATGACTCTCCTCCACATGCATAGATCAAATGTGCAAATGCCACTTTCCAAAATTAGCTTGACATGTGCCCTTGGAAACGCAAGTGAAGGAGAAAAATGTGAATAAGAAAACGTGAGAAGAACAAACACTTGTCGAAAGATGCAATGCACTGAGAAACTATATAAGTTACAACAAAGAGTGGGAAAATATGAATCAGAAAAATTAAAACTAACAACACTTGATTTTTCATTACACATTCAAAAACTCAAAATGGACTCACAAAACATGAGCTACAATGCTGGCCAAGCCAAGGGCCAAGCTCAGGTCTACCTTTAAACTCTTCTCTTTGTAGTCTCTTCATGTGCATGCATGCTCAATATTGAGAACTCATAAGTGTTTGTGTGATATTGCAGGAAAAGGCTAGCAACATGATGGACAAGGCTAGCAATGCTGCTCAATCTGCTCAAGAATCCATGCAACAGGTTCTTATATCTTTTATTTCTCAACTTTTCTCTAAATCATATACATAATCATGTCATAACATTGATAAATGAATATACTCTTACAATGTAAAGAGTTTTGCATGATTGTTCAATTACAAATTAATATGCATGAATGTTTATTAAGTCTTACAGTAGTTAAACTCAAAGCTGTATTTACTAAAATTTCTGATTGGTTTAATAATATAAACACATTTTATATTAAAAGTGAGTGGATTTTCTTGTGAATAGGCTGGGCAACAAATGAAGGAAAAGGCACAAGGAGCTGCTGATTCTGTGAAGAGTGCAACAGGGATGAAATGAAGCAAATATGTTGCACTTGGTTTCCCTTCAAATAAACCTTGTTCCTGCTCATTCATCTATTTTGCAGAAACATCATTCCCTTTTATTTCAAATGTATTCATCTTATTTCAATTTTCAGAACCATGATTCTATTTTATTTCGAATGTAATCATTCTCCTTTTATTAGAGAAACCAGTTTCATTAATGATCATGATTCAAGTTTCAAATTTGAATGCTTCTAAAATTTTTCAGAAACACGATACTAATAACAAAATGTTACAATAAAAGTTGTGATCCAAAACATATTAGAGTAAAGGTGGCAATAAAATCGAGCTTACGGGACGTGATTTTGTGTAATGAAGACTATTGTTGTTTGCTTATCCGGTGTCTTTATTTTTATTGTTGCTTGATTTTAGAAATCTGCATATTGCATAACATATATTTATTGTTAGAGAAAATCAAATATAATTCAATAATATTAACTAGTTGTTATGAGATAACGTTGGAGGCTATGTATCTAGCTATTTATAATTAATAATATATAAAAAGTTCGTGTTTACTAGTGGAAAAAATATCTACTTCTACGATTTAGGTCTGATAAAATGATAACCAACAAGATGATTCAAGTAGGATAAAATAATGACCGATGTAGTGTAATTTTGTATTAACACTATAAAAAAATTTTAAATTTATCAAATGGCAAAATCGGTCGATAATGCAAAAATTTTGTTAAATAAAAATTTACTTATTAATTTGATAAATAAAAATTGGATTTTTTTATGGATTTTTAGAGTTGTTTTTCTACTGTATTTTCAAATTTGATATATTAAAATTTATTAAAAAATTTAATATATTAAAATCAGTGTATTTTAAAAGTTGAGTATCAAAATCTTAGTAGAAAATTTGGAGATATAGGAGAGGAGTTGAAATTTTTGAAAGAAAAAGATTAAAGGAAAAATTAGTGAAATGAAAAAAAAAACGAAAATTTGAGAAATTAAAGTTATATTAGTGTACTTAAACTCTATTATAACCATTAGTAATTTTAGAATTGAAAATGTGTTAATATTTTCCTTAACAATTTTGCTAATAAGAAATCAAAACACAATACAATCAAGACAGTTGAGTGCTTAAATACCTCAGAAATTAGTACATATCTGTTTTTCAAAAAATAATGTACACCATCCTAGTTCATAGAATATGAAAATATTATCTCAATTATGAGACAAAATATACTCTCATAATCATAAAAATAAACTATTATTAAAATCAACAAGATAAAAAAAAAAACATAGAATATCTTTTTCAAACCCTAACCTTTGTTTATCTTCATATCGTGAACACCTCACCACTGTTGCATCTTGGTTGGACTACCAGAAATCACTTTGTTGATTGAAATTGGTTTGGATTAATGAGGTTAAACAATTATTTGTTTCAAAATCATGAAACTGTGAATCTTTAAAAGATGCACTAATATCGATCTTGAAATGAAAAATAATTTTAATTAAATAATGATAGATAATGAAATGAAAACTTAAATGTTGAAGTACGTAGGAATTGCATGAAATGGAAAGTTGGACTAGCTGAACTGTGCACAAAACTGGACTTTTTCTTCCTGCACCCCATAATTACTATACTGCAAGCCCATATTTCAAAATACCCTTCCCATCGTTGCTACATTCTATGGGAGGAAGAAGAAAAGAGAGTAAAACGATGGAAGTCATATAAAGAGAAGTATAATTATAAAAAAAATATATAAAGAGAAGTATAATTATAAAAAGAAGTCAACTCAATATCCAAATTATTTTTTTTATTCTAAACTTTATTCTGGAAAATATTACACCTCAGAATACCACCAACACCGAGGGTGTGGGAGGGGACCAATATATATGGCCTTTTGTTCATCAGAGGCGTGATTCAAGTGACTGCATGAAAGCACTGGAGAGAGGTTCTTTATGGAGGGAAAAAATTTCTAAAGTGATGCCTTTTTTCAAGAGGCATGCGTGTGATCTTTGCCTTTTGAATCCTATTTGGCTCATCACTTTTTTCTACTTCATTAACTCATTTCAAAATCTCTATGGTCTTGTGCTCTCTCTACTTAACTTTTCTTTTCTTTCTTTGCAGACCAAGAGACCTTATAATTGATTAAAACAGATGGCAAGGCAATTGAGATGTTCTTTTGCACCCTTCATTGTAGAAAATATTGTGTCATGCTTGATCATAAGCTTCATAATTTGTCAACCTTCAATTTTCTGTTCTAGAAAGCTAATTTCTAACATTTCAAGATGATATGTCCTACATGATCACATCATCTGGTTGATTGCGTTTTGAGCTGCATATTTTGAAAATGATACATCAACATGACATACCCTTTTAATATTCTCTCAAAAAATTGTATATATGAAAAATGCAAGAACACATTTTCTAACACATTTCATTGACACCTCTTGTAAAAAACTACAAAATCAAAAAAGGATAATTATTAATTCAGAAGTGAATCTCACATTTTTTTAATGTAATTTTTAATAAACTTTTACTAGTAATAAAAGGTGTGTCTAAGAAAATTATATTCTTAGAATTTGATGCTGTCACAGGTTGGCATATGTGGTGGCCAAATGGACTGAGTGAAACTTAATCAATGAACAAAATGTGTTGAGATTGACCAATGAAGCCCTTCTGTTCCCTTATTGTCATTGTTATTTTATAATCTTCAAATTCTATTATTTGCTTTTATATCAAGAATATTTTTCTTCAAAATTAAAGAGTATATGGTCTGTGAATTTTCCAATAGAAGTGAATTGGAGCTTTCTGAATAGTGCCCTCAGACAATTATGAGGCAGCTTACAGAACTGCAGAAAAGAAGCAAAGAAACAAAGGACAAGTTACATAATATGACAAAATCTCCATAATCTCGTGATGATTAATAGCTATAGCATACACCCGTACTTTATTTCACGTTAATTGCAAACGGAGATGGGACCAAAATAGAGGAAAAAAGAATGTTAATATCATAAATTGAACTGAGATAATGATATTTCACAGTTTTATTTTTTTAAATTTTATGTAATATTTCTATCATTTTATCATCTATATTAACTTATTGTTTAAACTTACATCGTTTAAAAAATATATATAATACACAGTACATTTTTTTATTAAAAAACATATGTTACAGAATACATTTTTTATACCAATAACTAATTTTTATTAAAAAAATTGGTTGATTACTTTAAGTTTTTTCTTTATTCACGTTTTTCTGTTTATAAAACTCAAATATGAAATTTTGTTGAAAAAGAAAACGAATTTATTATCACTTAATCCAATCACATTATACCTTGTAAAAATATCATTTTAATGTTAAAATAGCAGTAATATCATGTGATATTCAAAGAAGTTACATAGTGCAATTTGTCCATGATCATACAATATGGTTAATTAAGTTTAGGGTTTAGGGCTAATTAGCTCAAGCTTTATCATTTTTGTGATTAGCCTTTGACAATTGACATGACAGGTGGTCTGTGTGATTTCATAGTAATTCCGAAATCTTTTATCTAATATTGGGGAAAAGTAGGTGTAATCATGGTTATGGCTAAGACTACAAATAGCTACCTATACATACCCAGAAAACAAAACTTAAACCCACCTATAATATTTCTCTAGTGGTGTGATTGAAATTTTAATTATGATATCAATCATATTATAAATTTTTGGGCTGCATACATATTATTATAATATAAACTATGTTGCTTAAAACCAAAGTTTTCTAGTTTGTTTCGTGGATGGAAAGCACCTTAGTGCCCTAGAGCAGTAGAACTGGTTCGCCACAATATAATGAAGATATGTGAGTTGAATCTATGGCACATAATTATATATAGCGACAATGGTACATGGTGCTTAAAGTAATTAGTTTAAAAATAGTTTGACATTTAAATTCAGAAGTATTACTTGGTCGTGTGAAATAAAAATTGGGACACAAAGACATAATTCACAGATGGTGAGAAATCATTGAGAGATACATCATCTTCTTAAGCAAAAGTACTCCCACACAACACGCTCATGGGAAGAGGGAGATATGAATAAAAGTGGGAGGAAAAGAAGTTCTAAGTCAAAGCTAATTATTTGCTAGTTTCGCATGCACTAATTGTCCTTTGATGAAATTAAGTTGAGAGATTATGTAACAGTAAACAATATGCAGTGACAACAGCGATGTATCAATGGTATAAAGGTGAAATAACTTTGTGGAGCAAGATATGTGAAAAATTTTCTAAAAGATAGAGTCCAAGATATATTCATATTTAGAAAATTTAATGAACATAGGAGAGACTTGACTTTGTAAAATTTATAAGGTAAATAACATAGAAGCAGTTGGATTGAATTAGGATTGGAAACACAAAGGTTCATGTTAACATACGAAAGTATAGAAGGCTTGGAGGCAATGTTAAAAACAATAATGCGATGACAGACTAAGACAAAGAAAAAAAATCAACGAAATGCAAGAGTATTGATAAGAAAGCCTCGACAAGTTAGACTACAAGAAAGCTTACGATTTGGTTAGATGAAATTTTTTTTTTGTATTATATGACGAAAAACTAAGTTTTTGTGTGAGGTAGATTAATTGGATAAACTATCTTCATTCTTGTTAATGGAAATTCAATACAGGAATTCAAATCGACGAAATTTTTACGATAGGGTGACTCACTGATACTCTTTCTATTTTTTATAGTAGTTGAAGGTATATCAAGAATAGTGAGACAAACTGTTAAGAAACAAGTCCTATTCGGGGTTAAGGTTGGGGGTAATGGGATTGTGATTAATATACTCCAATTTGCTAATGACACTTTATTTATTGTATGACTCAAAAGTTCATAATATTATACTGATGAAAATTAATTTAAGGTGTTCTGAATAAGTCTCAGGTTTAAAGGTTGATTTTGCTAAAAGTAAGATAAGAAGGTCATGATATGTAGTAACCTATGTTTTTTGTTCGGTCAATCAGAAAAAATAGTGATCCACTTGTTCTTCAGCTACAGGGTTACAAGTTCAGTGTGATATATTTGTGATAAATGGATTGAAGTAAGTTTTGTACACCATCATCAATCACAATAACACTTCCACCAGTTCAGCACAACACAATTGAGTAACAAGGGCAATAAGTTGTAGAGATGTATGTGAGTGGCAGCTGTATAAACACTATGGAACCATAGAAATAATGTTATATTAATTTAGCAATGAGATACAAGACAAAGAAAGTGTTTTTGTTTAGTATAATTGAAAGTATAAGCCTGGTTAACTCAAAGATAGAGTTTTCATACTCAGATTAGTGTATGAGCCAAGTTGTCTGTTTAAAATCTATTTAGTATTATTTGCAATGTGGGAGTATAGTTGAGGGAGATGGCTTAGGTCATGTAGTGTGTCTCATGGAGGTGGTGTTAAAACTTTTTTATAGGAAACATAACTAGTATATGGTAATGTAAGCCAAGAACTACTTAGCTTGGAATATCCTCATATACAAACTAAGCATATTATCAATATGCATATAAGATATGATAAAAAGAAGTGAAGTAAGTGCTAAAGTTATCAATATGCATGTAAGATATGGCAAAAAGAAGTGAATGTAAGTGCTAAAGTTGTTAAATGATGGATAGAGGTACCTGAATTTTGTATACTTTTTTGTATTTTATTGTTGAACTCCTGTAATATTTGTCTTTTTGCCTTGTATTTTGTTGTTGTTTTCCTCCTCTAATATTCACCTTGGAGCATCGGAAAAGTAACGCTACTTTTGTGTTTAACGACTGAATTACACAGACGGATTCATTTCTTAAGAAGCAAAGATTTGAGAAGAAAGTATATTATATTTATTATATAATTTATTCTTATTTCTAATTTATTAATATTTATATTAAAATAAAATAAATATAATTAGTTATATAATATAACATGATAAAAACAATAATAATTATTATTATTAATTATTTTATTAAAATAATAATAAATTTAATAGAAGTACAAACTAATAAATAAAAATATTAATAAAAAATATTAATAATAAATTTATATAATAGTAATAAAATAAGATAATTATAAAAATAAATACTAATAATATTAACGTTAAAAACTAAAAATAATAATATCAAAAATAATAATATTATAAAATAATAATAATAATAAAAGTGATAATAATAAAATTAAAATTTATAATAATAATAATCAAAATAAATTTGTAAAGTAGTAATAATAATAATGATATTAATAATATTTATTTTATTTATTTTACCTATCAATCACAAAAACTTTCACAATTTTTTTTTAATTTGTTGTCATTTTTCCCTTATGCATATATTTTTCACTCACTTTCACCTCAAATTTACTTTTTTCAACTCCCTCAAATCTACCTTTATTGATAAAATAAATAAATATATATATATATATATATATATAAACGATTCAAACAAAGGTGTAGAGACAAGATTATCTTACAAATATCAATCTACCTAAATATCATATATTGATTAAAAAAATTTAATGAAACATTAGATATAAAAGTTAGGTAGAATATTATGAAAAGTTAACCTATTTCAACATAATGAATATAATATTTTGTAAATCCAACTGAGAACAAGTTCATTTTCTATATTAATTGAATATTAAAAAGAAGTTAATATTGGAAAAAAACAAAATTAGACTAGTAACCAATTAAGGGATACTCATAACAAAAAAATATAGATTATAATGTAACTTAAGTTATACTTCAGTTGTTAGACTAAAGATAATTCACATTTTGTTATCCTATGCGTAATTTTATCAAAAGGATGCAAAAATGTATTTTTTTAACGATCTATTAAGAGAGTTTATGCAAAATAATCTTCAGATTTGAAAATGCTTATGTAAAACTTTTCTTTCTTGTTGAAAATGGATTTAGAAAAGAAAAAGGTGAATTTGGCTTAAGGGGATAAAATGATTTGTTGTAGCGGTAGGTGAGGCAATGCAAGTCACTCTTTGGACCAAACTGAATTATAATGTGGGAAGTGCACAGCTAGCACAGGTATAAAGTGAGTGGATCACTCTTTGGAATCTTTTCAACATGTTAAAAAGCTCTCACAAAGTAAGAAGAAAATGGGACAGCTAGAAAAAGAAGGGAACAATTAAAAAAGAAGAAAATAGGACAAGATGTTCCCTCACTTAACATTTTTCCTAGTCCATGTTTGCTCCATATCAATGTCTTTCACCTTGTCCTCATATGAATATATAACTTTCACTTTGTGCCATAAAAGCTCCATTAATTTGTCACATTTTCACCAGATTGGAAAACACAAATTTTATACATTTAGACACTCATTTTATACATTATGTTATTGTTTGTATCTGTCCATGGATGATCAATTAACTATTATCTTGTGACATATAAGAAAATTATAATTTGAATTTCTTTTAGTGCCTTCACGATTTTTTTTTTTTTAGTTTTTTCTTCTGTGTTCTATTCTTGATGTGCTGCATATTATAGATGCACCTTGAGATGTAAACATTTTTGAGATATCTCATTTCAGAGTAATCTTTGAATGTCAACATTTTATTGAAAAAAAAAGGATATTTAAGTGGTCTTAATTGAAAAAAAAATATTTTTTTTTTCAAAATTAGTAACTTTTTCTGAAAATATTTAAGTAGTCTTAATGAGAAAAAAGAGAGTATAATTCCATTATGTGTACTCATTCTTTATCTTTTAAGTTGATCTATACTTCAGTCTTGAAATTTGGAGGGAATTTAAATTTGATTCTACAAATTAAAAAAAAATCTTAAATTCTAGAAATACTATTTTTCTTCCTCAAATTTACTCTTAAGAAATAAAAGGGATTTTCAAAAAATTATTTTAGTCTCCAAAATTAGTGTTTGGAGATTAAAACATATATATTCGAATTTAAAAGACATATATATATATATATATATATATATATATATATATATATATATATATTTTAATTTGAAGGGAAAAACAAAATTAGGTCATAAATATTTCAAAGAACTTCATTCTAATTTTAAAGTCTTGTTATGATATTTGGTCTTACAAGAACTTTTTTCAAAAATAGTCTTAATAATTTTAAAAACATCTCTAATGAAATGATTTATTTATCTATAAAAAATATTATTTTAATATAATTTTATAAATATGTTTAATTTTAATTAATATTTATAGAATCCATTTTAAAATAATGTTTTTATTGATAAACAATTAAGTATAATGGATTTTTTGTACCTAAAAGATAAAAAAATACTCTTATTTATACCACACCTCTCTAAAATTATTTGGGGTATTTATGTTACGCACTTTCTTTCCTTCCTTTTACTTCTTTAAAAAAAATATAAACAAAATAGTTTTCTTTGTTTTTGTTTATTTTCCTACTAAATAGTTAAAAAGAATCTAATTTTTCCCATCTTACTTCTCATTGAAGGAAAGCATGACCAGTTTTCAATGAGAAAATGGGATATTTTGAATTTAGTTATCTCAATGTTAAAAAATAAAAAATAAATAAATAATTATAAAACAATAATAATTTTGACATGTGCTTATATATATATTCTGACATCTTATGTAGCCATCATGAGGATCTCTATGCAACCTTGTGAAAAAAAATTAAAAAAAAATAAAAATAAAAAACATTCAAACTTTGAAGAATTGGATCTTTGAGTTTGGGGAAATTTAAAGGCACGCAGAACTTGAAACATATTTCTATTTTTCTCTTTATTACTTTATCCTTTATATATGCACTTCATCCGGTTCCGAATCTTCTGTACATTTAACCATTTTATTAATAGTAGTACTACTTTATTGATTTAAACATATTTTACTTTTCGAATATATTTTTCTCATTTTAAAAGAGTTAAATTCTTTCATTTATATCATGCCCTTTTCAATTAAAACATAGGTAGAAATTAGTTTTTAATTTTTAATTCAATATTTATTTTGATAGAATTTTTTTGCTATAGTTTGACAAAGTTATTCATAAGGAATTTTAGGGAAAAAAAACGAGAAGAAAAAATAAAATAATATTTAAATTTATTTGTAAAAATTCTTTCATATAATTTCTCTAAAAGAAAGGTACATAAGTTAATTAACTCATAAAAGAATTTATCTAAATTTTTTCTTCTTATGTATCTTTGTTAAATATAAAGAAGGAAAATCATCTTAATTTAAATTATTATTTTAGTAAGTAATTGTTTACACTTACTAAGACGGTCAAAAGAAATTAATTCTTGGAGTCGTATTGTTTTTTAACCTTACAATAAGATTGCAATACGAAGTTACATATAAATTATAAAAGAAGGACTAAAAAAAGTATATAACTATTTTACAAAATGATTAATTTTTTTAATAAAAGTCTTTCGGAAAGTAAGAAGGATGTAATAAAATTATATTTGCCTACGGTTAGTTTTGTGCTATATCTAATTTTCTTTTAAGAAACCTTCAAAGAATTTGATTAGAATTTGACTAATCAAATTTGATTGCGAACAAAGTGCATACCGAATGATTCTTCTTAATCTCTTCTTAAAACTAACAGCTTCAAGTATCCTTCCTCGCCATTTGATTATTTCTTTCATCTATATTTTTATTTTCTTCAATGTCTTCATCCTCTATCCCATTCAACCACCCATTTATTTATTGTGTTGGTGAGTTTCCTCTAGTTCAATAAATTTGTTATCTTTTAAATCCTTTCCATTATCTATCATTTTCCTTATACCTCTTCCATCTCCTCCATTTGACTTATTAGTTACACCTTCAAGGTACATACCCAAACTTGATTTTCATTTCTCCACTAATTTCAAAACTTTTCTAATACATTTATTTTCTTGTAATTCTAATTCCTCTGTGCACTTCTTTTCTATCCCTGTAATTAGGACCATACATTGATACCTTAATATGATTCTGCCATGACCTTTTGTTAGACTATTGTTGACAACCAAATGTAATCTATAAAACATATTTATATTAGCAAGTCTTCTAATCTAGATTTCATACATGCAATCCTTGTTATCCATTGCAATTGTGATGACCAATCCTCCCTGTGACTCCTTTGATATTGCCTTTTGTCTTTTTATCCTTTAGATTGACATACTTTTATTCTTTTAATTTCTTTAAATCATTATTTTTACAGATAATCTAATCTTTTAATAAATATTGAGCATGACATATACAATTCATATCACAAGAATCTTCTAACATGTGTTTTGTGCAAGTAATAATTCACTAGATGTCGCAGTCATTTGTCATTGATAAACACTACAAAAGTTTATTCACTTAATAATAAAATGCACATAACAAAGTCGTACTTACAAAAGATTTGTATAATTAAAATGAAACAAAACATTAATTGATTATGCATAACTTTTATAGAAAGTATATATTTTACAACATTCTTGAAAGGAAACAAAATGAAACAAGCAATGGTGGACTTACATTTACAACAAAGCTTGATTGTAAAGAATTAATCCGAAGACAAGATACTACAAGATCATCTTCATCAACCCTATATAAGAAGACTTAAGTTGGAAGAGCAAAACATAAGAATTATTCATAGTATTCAAGTTAGTTATTAAGTGTTCTAAGTTTTACAAAAATAGATAGAATATTTTTACTCTTCACTTTATGAAGTTATCCTATGAACTTTAAATTGTTCTCTTTTTAAAAATTTCTCTATTAATTTGTTTTGAGGTTCTAATCTCATAAGAAATTTAGACAAAATAATCAAAAGTAGTTTATGTATTTATTGCAATCAAGAGTGATTTATATATTTAATTATAATAATCTTTTATTAGTAAATTATAATAAGAAGTCGTCTTAAGAGAAAATTAAATATAGTTTATGAATTTAGATGAATCAGTATAAAATTATTTTAATATTTTTACTTTATTGACTCACTAGATGATTTAAACTATTGTTATGAAAAAAAAAAGTATTTAAGGGCTTTATTCAATCTTTCCTTTTAGAATTTGTCACTCTAATACATTATTTTCTCCTCGCACTTCTGTTTATGATACCATCCATCTTCCTATAAAATCCCCACTTATTATCTCTTTACTATTTACCTCCATTTCGCTCGTGCTTCCTATCTTCCTAGCATGAATCGGAGTCATCCGGTAAAGAACTATAGTTATATGTTGTAACTGCTTCTCCATTCTCCATGTCTTTCTCACTTTCCACCCTTCTAAATCTAACAAAATCAAACATGTTCTTCCTTGTTCCTCTTTTTTTGAGATGAAGAACTTCCACACTTTTCCTCACCTACAATATATTTTCCATAAAGTTTTCTTTTGATACTCATAAAAAACCTAGAGAAGAAGAAATACATAGGCACACCTATGGAATCCCTCCGGTTTGTCCTACCTTGCTAAGCCCTCTTATCCATTAACTCATGATTTTTTTATATAATTAAAATACGTACTACACAAGAATATTCGTAGCATGACATATATTGATTTTCATGAAATTATATCCATATCTTTAATTAATATTTGTTTTAAAATAATTGACATTCTACCATGACATATATTGCATTTCTTGCATACAATATTACTCTCAAAATGAGAATGGATGTTTTTTTTTTTTTTTTTTTTT
>Ga0209489_103430_pt1 | contig 30932 bp, 13 predicted proteins | sample SiratrowhiteBW_FD_187527 | JGI IMG/M metagenome (GOLD analysis project Ga0209489, IMG submission 187527) | Root nodule microbial communities of legume samples collected from California, USA - Siratro white BW (SPAdes) (version 2) | ecosystem: Host-associated > Plants > Roots > Nodule | place...
ATATAAAGACCACATACATGCATATATTATAACTGACCATTGCAGCGATAGTGAAGACGAGTTGCATCGGGTAGAGCAACCCCAGGAACAAGTTTTCCAGGGAGAATTGATCCAGCAATGGCCAAGTAAGTGAAGAACCCCGCGAGCAAAGGAACCTGAACCAGTTTATAAAAGGGGGAAAAGATTGTAAATTGATTATTATTTTCGTAAATGATGAATTCGCAGAGATTGGGGTTTGAGTATTGAGGACTAACGGAGTTCCAAGATGGCATGAGAGCGTGTAGGAGAAAACCCAGATCCACATGCGACTCCATCACTTCCGAGTGAGCTCAAAATTGAGACTTTTCAATAAAAGTTGGAGGCTTTACACTATGCTATGTTGCTACTTAACGCAGCCGCAGATGAAAAGTGACAGAAGATTGCGATCTACACACAAGTCCTGAGTCCAACCATTTTCTGTTTAAAATTAAAAATTCTCGTTTTTCCTAGGCTTCTCTAATCAATTGCACTTTTTTTATATTTTTTATAACAACACTTTCCATGTAATTTTTCAAGCGGGTTTTATATGCTTGTACTGCCCTGGAGTGTATTACAGGTGCATCAAATGGAATATTCTATGCAACTGTATTGAATTTTCTCATGATTATATGATGTAGTGAAAATGTTGTGTTTATCCTTCTTTTTCTTAAAAACTAAATAGGTGAGATGATATTAAAATTTGTGTGTATGCTTAGAAAGAGACAGAAAATCACGAAAATTCCATATGATATGAAAATGTGGACCTTCAGTATAAACAATATTTTTTATTATCATGTGATAATGTCTAACTTTTATTGCAGTAGGTTAAAAAAAAAACAAGTTGCTTATTCATGCATTGTGTCAAACTAGAATGTTGCAACGTGTAAAGGGCAGTGTTTGGGAACCTTGCGTGGCATCAGAAAGGATAAAGGATGGTTTGGTTGAGTAAATATGTAGAAAAAAAAAATGAGAAAGGAGAGGATAAGAGAAAACTCTTTTTTTTTTCTTTTATGAAAGTAAGAAGAGAAGAGAGAAAAGAAGAAGTGACATGTGGATGTGCCAAACAGTACATGATGTGAAATATAATTAATTATATTGTACATATTATATTCTATAAAAGGAAGAAATGAGTTCCTTTTCTCTTTCTTTTGATGTCTTTACATGTTCGACACTTACAAGGAATATATACAAGTTGGAATGAGTGGAGTCTTTTTGTAATTTTTTATTAAATTATATCCAACTTAACTTATTTTTAATTGGGTTAGCTGAGTTCTCTTAATTAGCTCATCTATTTCTACTTTTACTAAGATTTGTAAAATTTTAAAATATATTTCTTTTATACTTTTCAAAATATTTAAAAATTGATTTTATTATGTATATTTAAATAATTTAACATTAACACAAACTTAATAAATAAAATAATTGAATAAATTGTATTATTATTATTATTACTAATAGTATTTTGGTCAGATTAAATCTCAAATTTAAATTGGTTTTTCTTCCAGAATCTCTTTAATTGCAAGATGGACTCCTATAATAAAATGGTTGCACTCCTATAATAAAATAAAAAAGTAAAAAATTTCATTAAATCATATTTTATCTCGAATCCTAAGTTTTATCTATTATTGTTCACTATTGTCTTTGTAATAAAGTGTGTGATTTTCACCTGCGCTAAATGTGTTTTTTTCATCTTAGATATCTTATGATCATCTGTAGACACCACATAATTATACCTATTATTCAGATTCATTATTTCAGAAACTTCCTGTGTTAGTTATTTTGTAAAAGAGAAAGGTGTAGTGAGTTGCAGTGTTGTGGGTTGAGCATTTTAGAAAGGTGTTATAGAATAACCAATTTTCCAAAATGTCTACAGAATATGTTTCTCAATTATATGTATTTGGAACATATTTATTTTAGCTTTATTGTCACCTTTTTAACCAATGATATTGATATTTGTATGTTGTGTATTTGCAAATAACCATGATAAGAACGAGAGATAAGGTCATTCATAATCTGATCTTGTGCGCAACCAACTGTCTCTTTAAAACAAAAAGAAACATAAGTCACCTAGTTTGATTAACAAGGCAGACTACAAAGATAACAATGTTGAATCGGAGAAGCCTCAAGTAGTGGTGGATGACGATTATTTGGGAGCGCTTATGGAGACTTCATTACTCATTAATTATGAACAATTTTGCTCTTCAACTATAGAATAAAATGGTGTGGAATTATGTTCATATACATCAGATTATTTATATTATGTATTTTGAATACTTAAATAGTTATTATTAGTTGTATAATCGTTATGAACTAAAATTAGTATTTCATGGAAGGAAGATGAATAAGTTGGGTCCTCACATAAATGTGTAGAAGTCTTTGAGTTATCAGGATTAGGAGGTATTGTGAGGACTACCTATGAGACTGCAAACAAATAATTATTATTCTCATATGTTGAGATTTGACACATTAATATCAATTCTTTCCATTTACATAGATGATCATGAATGAGTTTCTAATCTTTTACACCTTCTAATTGTTGGTAGTCATGCTTCAATCATGTTGTTGCATCTGCAGAAATCAGACCATGCAGGGGTGGTCATGTATATTTTAGTTAGGTAAGAGAGGTTTATCACATAATAGGAAGTAGATTATTGTTGCACGATATATATTGCACTTGGTGGGTTGTTCAAATTTTGTACATAAAGAGTGTCACATAGGAAATATGTTATACTTGGGATTGTTCATATATTTACGCCTAACCAGATAACTAGAGGATATCTTTGGGCGACTGTTGTACTGAAACATATGTATAAGCAACTGAGTGATACTGGTTGTGCAAGCAACTTGTTGGGTCTGCAACTATTTTGTAGGGTTAGTGTTATGAATGTTTTACTAGTTGGTTGTAAGATCGATGTTTTTCTCTAATGACCTTAGTTATAGTTCATTGAATTTTCTAATGATGATATTGCAAACGTGGATTTATGAGCATCTTATGGGCATATAATTGAGATAGGTGGTTTATTATACAAAGGATGTCTCCATGCAAGGTATGAAGTTGGCAAATTGTCTACAATTATAACAATTTAATTCTAACTTGATAATCTCGTATTAGTCACTATAAAATTTAACCCATATGACTACTATAAACAGACTAGTCCATTTGAACGAATATTATTATTTTTAGGGTATATTAGGTTGGATATTATTAGACAATTGCATTTACTAGAACGTGTGTTGTGCTAATATGGATATGTGCATACTATACTCGGTCATCCATTTGTTGCGAGAAATGAGAATCTGTCAATGATAGAAGTAGATTGTTGGTGGTTACATTTTGTACAATATGTTGTGAAAGATAGATGTGATAGATGCCCCTCATGTAATTACTTGCGTTGAAGGATATCTGAATTAGTTTTGTCATGTGTCCCATTCGTATATCCTACAAATGTGGGAGTTGGCAGTGATGAAGATAAAGGTCATGGAGATCATTTTGTTGTAGTAAGAACATGTCATTTAATATTAATATGTTTGGTATAATTTTAATTTATTAATCTTTTGCAGGGTATATGTCAAAGGATTATCTCTACTTTACAGTTAATGATAGAAAAAGGTTATATTGTTAAGAGTATCCTGCTTGAAATGAAACACACTCAATGATCGTGCTAGCACGAAGAGCTACAAAAGAAAGGTTGTATATGTTAAGAGGTCACGACCTAGATGTACATGACTTCCATTAACAGACACTTCTAAGTTCTTTTCATATCATTTGTATTTATCACTTTTTCATATGTCTTTCTTTGTTGTTGTCGTTTGTTGACCTTAATATTCTATTAACAAATCCAATATTAAAAGTAACATTTCTTGTCCATTTCAACATATTACCTAAAGTGTCAAATACCTATAACAACGTAGTATAATATTGTTATATGATAATAACTTTTCCATATCAAAACAATTATATAATAATTACATTTACTAAATCCTTTGTGAACACATCACTCTAATCTTCTTGTATATATTTATTATGTATTGAATTCGAATAGAGAACATAGTATATAATGTCGTTTATATCTAAAAACAGGTCAACTCATCATATATACCTTTGTCAAAGTCTTCTTCCATACTAAACTTGATAAATCAAATGTAAGGTGTGAAAAAAAAAAAAACAAAACAAAATATATATGTTATGCAACATGTATTCTAAAAAGTAAAAATATGTATTATAGAAATTTCATAATACGAAAATCTCCAATTTGAAATACATATTTGACTTCTACAATACCTGTTTTAAAACATAACTAATGAGTTGCAGAATACACTTTCTTTTTTTACTATATACACTTTTTTATTATATGTTTGCATTCAGGATTCACCAATCTAAAATGCATTTTTAATGTATAAATCAGGTGTTTTAGAGTGTTGTACATTGTACTTATTTTAGAAAAGTTGTTTTTGAAAAGTTTCTAATAGTCATTCTATAACACTACTTTTACTATTAGAACCACTATTTCATAATCAATTATATGAAAATCTGTGTTACAACCATTAAAAACAAAACTTCTGTTTTATTGTACTCATTCATACATTTTTCACTTACCAGAGCCTACCTACCTATCTTTAAACCACTATCAAAACTCATCAGAGCAGTCATGGATAGAGTAAAACAGCTACCACAAAACAAGACAGAAGGAAAGATCCATATTCAAATAAAACACCAAAAATAAAATGGTTATTTACAAAGTTATAAGGGTGCAGATAACAATTAAAGAGTGCAAGAAGCAAGATCCTTTAAATTATTGAAGATATATCACTCAACCTATGAGAGATTTGATGATATGGGATGAGTTAGGTTTGAAACAATTATGGATATAACTCAACCCAATTGGTTAGAGTTGAAATGGATTGAATCCAATCCAATAAATACTCTGACCCACAACTAATTATAAATATATTTTTAATTTTTTTCTCTTTTATAATAATAAATAATTTAAAAAGAAATATTAATATATAGAAATAAAATTATTAATATAAATTAAATAATACTTCACTTCTCTCATTTATTTTCAACGAGATAACTTTTCTTTTTTTTTTCATTTTATTTCTTATATTTTTTTTCCTTTCTTTCTTTCTTTTTTTCCTAAGAAACAAAGCATCAAAAAGAGTGGTTTTCGTATAACTTATCTATATTAAAAGGAACTTATATTTATAAATAGATAAACGTAGATAAAAAGTTATTTTCTTTATCCACTAATTATAAAAGTGGAAGCAATTAGTAACTTAATGTATGTTATCTAAAACTGCTTAATGTGTTTTAATTATTTATAAAATTTATTTTTAGTATAATTAAATGTTTCAAAATTATTTATTTTAGCATAAATATCCGTTCATAATTGCTTATTTTTAGTATAAATATCCAATTGAAATTTGTTTCTTTTTAAGTAATTTTTAATCGAATTACACAAACATTCATAAATACCATAATATAATTTTAGAATTGTAAATTCCTAAGTAACATATACCTACGTCCGCACGAGACAACGTGTAATCATTATTGCTATATATATGTGACTTATTCAGCCAAATATGTGGGATTTACAAACTTAAAACATTCAGTGAGGTTAATGTTGGTAATTTTTTTTATTTATCAATTTTGTTATTTAGGCAATTATTTTTTTCTTTCAAGATTAGGATATCCATGGTATTTGAATATTTTTATATTATGTTTATAACATAGCAAAATAACTAGAGATATATAAACAAACTTATTTCATATGTATATAATATCTACCAAAGTTATTTACATAAATAAAGTATTTCAAAAATCTAAAAAAAACATCAAATATATGTATATATACAAAAGTATTTTGAGAATTGTAATGTCGTATTTTCAATTACTAGACAGGAGCTTTGATAGAAAAAAAAAATAAGAAATGTAAGTTATCATGAATTTAAATTCAATATACATATATAAGTTAATCATGATTAAAGTATAAAAATTCAAAACAAATTTATTTTATTTAGTGTAAGATTTTATGTTTCATATGACAATCTTATTTAAAGAGACTACAAATATCAATACTGAACTGTTGTTACAAAATTATAATAACATTTATTTTTGTGTAGGTAGTTAAAGAGTTGGGTCGTTAAATATAAATAAGTAATTAAATTAATAATAAAAAATAAGATAATAATTGAATTAATAATAAACAACTTTTTAACTATTTGAAGAGACTAGTAAAATAATAAGATTTATATTTATACCATAATCTATTCATAATAAGTGGTATGTTTTTTTATTCTAAATTTATGAAGTGAGAGAGATCATACAATAATGGATCAAACGAAGTGAAACATTAGATTGTTATTCATTTAATTGAATCTCAAAATATCAAAATCATCTCTCATAAAAAAATAATGAAATTATCCATCTCATTAAATCTTTAGATTACCATTGAATAATCTCTTATTATAGATATACGCATTTTTTTAATATATCTCTTTCTTTAATATATAAGACAATAATATAAGTTTAAGATCTTATTTTTGTTTATTATTTTTTATACTAAGGAATTATTTCAAACCTGTTAACTTTTTTAGATCATGTTTTCCATCTAATACATTTTAAAACATTATTGGTTTACAATTACCTAACTCATTCTAAACACCTTTTAATTTATAACCGACCTTCGTTCCTAGGTCAAAATAATTATGAAACCAAACGTATAATGGTGGTACAAAAACTCTTTATTAATTTCCATCCATTTTATGTTTTAATTTACTTGGTTAGATCATCAATGAATTTTATTGAATGTGAGTAATAAATTTAATTTTAAGTCAAATTGCTTAAATAAGCAGGTTTGCCCGAGTGGTTAAGGGGGAAGACTTAAGATCTTCTGCACATAAGTGCGCGTGGGTTCGAACCCCACAGTCTGCAATTTTTCTATTTTATAGAAAAACCATGAATTCAAATAGAATTTTACTATTTTAAAGAAATTTAAATAGCTTTGTTTAGTTTTTAAAGTCTTTTGCTACAACATAACAACTCTTTTATTTTTCTTAAAAGGTCTTATGACTAAACATTTAATGTAATGTGTTTATTTTAACTTCCACTTTTATTATTCTGTAGTCATAACTATTAGGGTAGAACTTCAATTGCCTCTAATTAATTATTGGTGAAACGTCTGTTATGACAAATAACATTCTGATCTTCCTTTTTGAAAGCCTGTACAAAACAGCAAAATTGGGTGACCTCATATTTCCTTGATTGAATAGAATGATGAAAATTGACTTGAGTTGAGACATGCTTGTTGGATTATTAATAGAGCTGACAGTGATAAATGCTTTTGACATGTTTTTACCCTTCTCAGGATTCAGGAAAAAAGGACTCATTTGGTTTACTTATGTTTCTGCTTCTGTTGCCAAAGTGGACTCTTTTGGTGGCAACAGCAAATGCAAAGAAAAGGAAAGTAGAGACAACTTTTCTTTGTTTCCTTGTGATGCATACCAATGTTGGTGGTTAGAACACTTTAGCCATAGATCAAGCCAACTAAAATATTCACTCCTTAAGGTATCAGTGTCATGTTTCACATTTCTGATATGGTTTTTTCAGGTTTAGTTAGAAGTTAACAATTGCAAACGTGATCTTTTACCACAGATTATTTACCGCACACACAATTGGTAAAATTTTAACTTAAAAGAGAGAGTAAGACAAAAGGTGACTTTTTCTTTTAATAAAAGTAGTTTAATTTTTATCGTAAATTATAAAGATAGATAAATTTAAAAAAAATATTTAATTGAGTAAGTTGTATTTGCAACAACGATTTTAAAATAAAGAAGTTATAATATTTTTTTTTAAGTTGGTATGTTTGGATGGTTTATGTTTTTTTTTCCTTCTTTTTTTTCTTTAAAAAAAAGTCATGTTTGCTGGCATTTTTTTTTTAAGGAAGAAACACAACTTTTATTTTTTGGTTATGTCGTACTTATTAACACAATATTTTTTTTCTTTTATTTCTTTATTCTTTATTTCATTTTTATGTTTTTACTTTTTATAAATTTAGATAATGTAATTAATGATTTATTTATATACTAATTGAATGTATTTTAAATAATTTAAAATATTAATGCAGTCAAATGTATTTAAATTATTTTTTCTAAAAAAATAATTAAGTATTTAGTTAATTTAATTAATTAATGAAACTCTAATGTTAATTGAATGCGATTTTTAAAAATTTAAAAGTAATGTCATTAAAATATAGGTTATTATTGAAATAAGATTAATTAAAACGAAAGGGGACTATATATTTACAAACGTCGGATATAATATTGGTGGATTATGTTTTTACAAACTCGTCATCTTCGTCTACCAATTATATTTTTTTCTATTCATTTGAATTAATCTTATTTCAATGTGTGACACTAAATTAAATTTTCTAAAATTACATCTAATTAACATCAATAATTTCACCAATTAATTAAATTAATTAAATTTAACAATTTTTAGAAAAATTAATTTAAATATATTTAACTATATTAATATTTTAAATTATTTAAAATACATTCAATTAATATATAAATAATTAATTATATTATCTAAATTTATAAAATTTAAAAACATTAAAAAATAAATAAAGAATAAAAAATTAAATAAAAGTGCAAGCAAGATTTTACAAAAAAAATAACTAAAAGTCGTGGTAGGAAGTAGGACTTCATAAAAAAAAAAAAATTGAAGTCATATTAGTAACTACAACTTTATCAAAAACAAAAAGAAAAACCACAAAGCATCTAAAGATGGTTGATTTATGAGACAAATTTTTTTTATCATCTCAATTGAGGTCGTGATTGACGCATGACTTCTATATTTTACAGTGGTTATTACAAGCACCATTTATCCAATTGTTTATTTTTTAAATTACACACTTCGGTAATTTACCACAAAAAATACACACTTATGTAAAAAATTCTTTGGAAATTCAACAAGAAACCCTGTAATCTATCCCATTTATTGAAGATGTTTATTATTTCTTCGAACAAATTCAAAGTAAAGAAGGAAATGATTAAAATTAGAAAAGAAAAAGAACTACAAAATCTTATAAACCATCTGTCCAATCAAAGATGTTTGCCCAGGGAAGATTGATGCCTGTAGAGTGCCGTACTCATTTTCTGTATACTTCATTTCCAAAGGAATAACTTCTGTAATTTTCTTATGTATCTTTTTTGAATATTCACAAAAAACTGTTCGAGCCACGACTCTGATTATGCAGAACCTTGAAGAACGACCACCCATAACACAAGCTTTAATTTAATGTCACAGATTATACTGTGAATGAACACTATTACAATATGTAGATATCTGAATGAAGTGTTCTGAAGTCCTTTTAGGAGTTGGCGGGAACGATAGTGCCGACATATCCAAATGCCATGATGAAGAAAGCAATTGATTGAATGAATAGGAATATATAGAACCGGTTTTTCCCGAACATAAGATCGTAGCAGCCACAGAAGAAAAGGTAGCATCCAACCAGAAGTTCCAACATGTGAATTCTAATGACATTGAACACAGACAGCAAATATAGATTAGTAAGCACAGGGATATGATCTAAAATTTGATTTAGTGAATGCTATTGTTATCTGATAATCACAATACTCCATTATTATACCTGTCTCCAATCCTGAATCGAATCTTCTTGGGTGCTTTACCACCACCTTTACCCTTAAGAGCATCTCCAAGTTTTTCAGTGACAATCCATTCATTCACTCGGTTAGCCTCTAGTAGACCAATAATTGTAGCCTTTGTTCGATGCAGAGACATGGTATTCTCAAAGAGAATCCAGAAGACCAGTAAGTGGAGTGACCTGAAAAGTACACCTTTAGTCAACAAAGTTATACTTGTAAAACATATTCATTGTCTTTTAAAGTTTTAAATATTATTTTTACCAGTAGAGAACCAGTGTGTGATTGCCCATTCCTCATTACATTTACATGGTTTAAGGCCAGTCATATGTGCTATGCATAAAGAATCATATTTGATGTGTTTATTATGTACTCTATGGATTATCTTAAGTAGGTTGTTTAATTTTTTTTCAATGTTAATGTAAATTTTTTTACATTGTTTCCTAAGTTAATCCTGCTTTTGTTTATGATATTTGATAGTAGTAGAGGAAAAGTTGAGAAAATGAAGACCTTGGAGTTCCAACAGCATTTAGGAGAGTGATGATGGAAGGGATATAAACAGCACCCCACTTGGGTACGGCCACCTCAGGCACCACAACTGTTGCAGGTAAGACAATGCAATAGAATACGAAAGTGTTTAGGTGGGCCACGACCTTCCGGACGAAGAAGAAGCTGTAAATCACATATATCTTCTTCCACAAGGATACTTTCTGCAATGGACACACAAGAATTTTGGTCATGAATAGCCAATACTTTTTGTCTGCCAATTCAATGGGGCACGACCTTACCTTGTTCCTCATTATCTCGGTGACCATTTTCCGGAAAAGATTGGCTGGTCCACAAGACCACCTGTGCTGTTGGTACCGGTAGGCCTTCAAAGTACTTGGTAATTCATTCTTAACCTGTTGTCCAAGTAATAAACTCATCTCATACTAATTCATGCATGTCAACAAAACCATATAAAAAATACAAACCAACCAATCATTAACACTCCTAAGTCCCAAGTCTTAACATACACAGACTAAATATTGGAAATTAGTAAAAAGATTACAACAGTGACTGATATTGAATTATGCAAATCTATTTCCTGAAGTTACCAAAATCTTTTTGGTAGAACTTCCTGCATGAAAATCTCCGAATATTCAGATACTAGTTGAGTAATTACGACCTAATGAAACTGTTTGTGCTGTTTAAGCATATGTACTACTGTTTTAGGTGTTTATTTACTAATAGTCCTATCATGTCGTTGACATTTCATCAAATAGTATACAGACATTTTTCCATTTTACCACTTTTATCAGAAAAACAAGAAGATAAAACAGAATTAAGCAAATTCAACCTTCAAATTGGCCAGGTATAAGAATTTCCATCCCTTAAGACTGGCTCGGACAGCCAGGTCCATATCTTCCACTGTGGTTCTATCCTTCCACCCCCCAGCCTCATTCAGCGCCGAAATTCTCCATACACCCGCAGTTCCTGTATCATTTACAACAGTACAAAAAGTGTTTGTAAAATCACCATGCTACAAGTCTACAACTACAAGAAAATATTTCCATTTTCCAGTGTTGTACTTAAAATCCACTATTCTTTCTTTTTTGAAAAGAAAACATATGAAACTGTTTTCGTTTTCTATATTTTAGGGAGAGAAAAAAAAAACTATTTGCCTCAAATGATTACCATTGAAGCCAAAGAAGGCATAAGTGGAAGACCCCACTTCTTGTTCCACAGTAAAATGGTAATCCAGTGACATCTCTTGCATCCTGGTCATCAAACATTCATTTGCATTCACTGCAAAACAAAAATAAAAGTAAAAAATGGATTGTTAATTCCACAAATTTGCTGCAATGAAATAAACAATTTCATCGTGTTATTGGGAATGATTTAGCAGGAGTGCGACATCAATTCATCTGTCTCTTGTCAATAGATTTCGACAGATGGAAATGATGGTCCACCATTAAAATTGCACATGCAGCTGCCGGATGCACTAGTGGTGAATATTTTCTTTGCTGAATGAGTGTTTCCTAAGATTACTAACAAAATTAAAAAATGTGTGCAGAATTATAGTGCTATTAGAGAAAATAAATAAATAATAACAGTAAAGGAAGAAAGGAGATGAAAAGAAGAAACATCTTATGAACAATCATGAGATTAACAACCATAATTATACCAACAACAACTATTGTGCCTTCGTAAAACATAGGCACCCCTACGCATGCAGATTAATTTCAAGTATTTCCCTCTTTTGCGGTCACAACAATCCACCATAATTATGTTTTGAACTCTAAGAATAGTTGAACCAAAATCGCAACTTTCTTGATGGGAAAAAAAATAAAAAGTTCAAAAGTTGAGTCCAATTTTTGTCCTAATGCACATGCTCAAGTCTTTTCTTGGATTAGTACAATGTCCTTCTCGTTTAATTGGCACGCTTATAAATCACTCAGGTTGCATTGCACAGAACACAGATGCTATCATATTGTTGGAATACGAATTATTTCTTATGCTTTTTAAATGTATATGCAGCAAAGTGTAATTCAATGAGTGAAAATTTTGTTATGCATCATCATTTCTTTAATCTAATTATAGCATATGAATTCTGCAAAATCATAAAGAACAGCACCACTCAAATAGCTAAAAATAATTAACAGGCCCACAGAACATCATAATTGACCACTCAGATAGCTAGATAAATAACAGCCACTTACAACAATTTGTAATTCTTTTCATTTTTATTTGTGTAAGCAACTTTACTTGGACAAAATGTTTCTTAATTTTGATGTACTAATGACATTGTTATGCCTACTAATTCAGGTACACGATTGAAATGCAGATTAAAATCATGCTTCTGTTCTGCCTCGTATGCGTACAAATCTAGCACATACTTTTGTAGGTAGCTATTATGATGACTTAATTATTAGGTGAAGATATAAATGACTCTAACTACATCTCTATCATAAAGCTACCTGATCTTTAAAAAACAATAATTAACGAACCACCATTGAGTTGCTGTGCCTATAAACACCCGCACTAACTATTTTTTCTCTCTACTATGGTCTATCTCTTATCTCACTTTTCGGCCACAGAAAACTAACCCCATTCTCGCATTAAATGAACCCTTAAAGACCCTCATAGCCCCTGCAACATTATTGTTATATCATGTTTAATCATCTTTCAGTTCATTTATGATGGTGACTTCTCACGACGACTGTATTCAAAGTAGAAAAATGAGATTTTGCTTTGTAGCCACTCCCACTTTTCCAGAACTTAAAAGAAGACAAGTGAACCCAAACTAACAGAGTATGAACACACACTGGCTACAGTTGAACACACATGCAACATGCAGAAGGTCATTCAAAAACAAAAATGGACCACCTTGGCCCAAGCAAACAAAAGCATTTCCAAAACAAACAAGACCCACCGACAGTTTTTTATTGGCAACGCTGTATTTTCCCACGGATTAAGGTTAAATGGTTAATCCGAGAAAAAGAAAGAAAGCCAAGCCGCCAAAAACTTAGAACCAAAACTCAAGACAATGCTGTACTCTTTGTTTATCAATATAATAATTAAAAATTAGTATGACTTTTAAATTTATTAATTAAAAAGTGATACTTATTTTATCTTGTTAGTTTCAATAAAATATAACTAACGAAACGGTTAGATTTCTATAATTTTTAACACACTATTGATAAATTTATTGCATATATCAAAGGACAGTATAAATTATTACAAATTACAGATAACAGAAAAAACTGGAGTAAAGACATTATTATTAAATTATAAACTACCTCTTTTGTGAAAGTTTCTCTATAAACATTTTATGAGTAAAAAATAAAATGTATTTCTTCTTATATTAAAATTACAGCTAAACTTAGTTCTTTAACAGTTAGAAAATAAAAATTTAATGAAGCTAATTTAGAACAGTTCATTTTGTTTTTCTCAGAAGTTTTTAGAAGAGTTTACAGAAACAAATCCTAGGAATGATAAACTGTGTTAATGGAGGTATAGATGAAGAAGAAAGAAGGGACGTGTGGAGTGAAAGAGAATGTACCAAACTTCCAGCGTGCCTGAACGAGACCAAGTTCAGGGTTGTTGACAAGGAATGGGACAGTTCGCCAGAGGAAATCTGGTTCCGGTTGAAAATCCGCGTCAAATATGGCCACATAGTCACATTGCTTCACGTAGCTACGTTTCATCCCTTCTTTCAGAGCCCCTGCTTTGTACCCATTTCTATTGTCCCTCACTTCGTACTTTATGTTCACTCCTTTGCTTGCCCATCTGCTACATTCCATTTGCACCATCTCCTGCATTTTGTTCATTCATTCACTCACTCACAATCACAACCCTTTATGGACACACATATGACCAATGTTTTAAAGTCAAAAGAGGCTAATAACATGCATATATATATATATATATATATACCTTGATTGTTGGGTCAGTAGAATCATCAAGAACTTGTATGATGATTCTGTCTGAAGGCCAAGAAAGGCCACAAGCAGCACCGATTGAGAGTTGATAAACCTACATTTAGAAATGTGAAAAAGTGTGTCAAAGTGAATAGAAAGAGGTGTTCTTTGCTTGTAAAGTTCATGGGAAAAATGTGTTATGCTACCTCTCTTTCGTTGTACATTGGGACTTGGACCAAGACCATGGGATAGGTAGAGTTTCCCAACTCAACGTCCTCCTTCAGAGGCTCCCACCTGTAACGCTTCTCAGGTCTTCGACCGAACAGCTTCACCAAGCAAATGACGAGGCCCATGTACACCCTCTCCACCAACATCATCAACGACATGCCCAAGCAGAAGAACACTGCAACTCTCAGCAGTGGCACCATCACTGGCTCCTTCACTTGGCTCCAAACAAGACCCACTTGGGATGAAATGTCATCCCTCGTCCCTTGCATCGCTTCCATCTGAAAACAAACACAAAAACAAGCACACCCCATGAAATGGATTTCAGAAAATCAACCATCTTTTCTTCTGGGTAGTCGCTATGTATGTTTTGCTTCGAGGTCACGCAAAAAGGAAGCTGAAAAAATGAACCTTGTTAGTTGCTCCTCTTGGATCTTTGAACGCTCAAGTTTTATGCTTCGTGGAAGTGAGAGTGGATGAGGGAAGAATGGCCTTGGTGATGCTAGTTTAGTAATTCCATGATACTTTTTTTTCCAAGAGCAGAACACTGATCATGTAAGTTGGTATTATTATGTGAGAGCGTAAGAAAAAAAATAAAAGGAAAGGTGAAAACATAAGAATGAAGAAGCACAAGAGAGAGAGAGAGAGAGAGAGTTCTTTGCTTTGTTTTTATTTCTTGTAGGAGCAATGGCCTTTAAGAGGAAGCTCTGTATTCTCTCTCTGACTTTCTCTCTCTGTTTGTTGGCCTTTTATAATGGGTTTTGAATCCAAAATGGCTCAAGATCTCAAACTCTTTGCTGCCACAAGCATGAATGTTATTACTATATAAAATCAAATGTCAATTAGAAGAGCCTCTCTTACCTGTGCATTAATATTTTGATATTAAAACCTTAACTTCACAGAATTCTTTATCAACATTTAATGAATATCTTTAGTTCTTGCATCAAACTTGATTAAACACATCATTTTTATTAACATGACTGCTAAATAAAATCTTATATTTTATTGTAATATATATACTTGTTTTTATTAAGAATCTTTAATTAGTTTGGTTAAATATATATATATATATATATATATATATATATATATATATTTATTTATTTTAACAAAAGTGCCATAAGAGAGTATTTAGAAATAACACACAAATCCGGCCTGGTGGTGAGCAGAGCATGAAAGGATCTACATGTATATATCTGTTGTTGGCCCTAATTTTCTTTTATATATATATATATATATATATATATATATATATATATATTTCTGATATTGAGGGCACACACTATGGTTTAAATCTTAAAAACTAAATTCGATATAGAAAAAAAATGGTAGTATTGGTATATGAAATGATTATACGTTATTGAATTTTCTTAGAGAACCATAGTTAATTTTTTAGGAAAATAATATTTATATATTTTTTTGATAAATTTGTAAGTAGGGCAATTTCTTTTACTTTTTTAAAAAAATCATTTTATTATTCTACTAATTATTTTATAAAAATATTCTTGTTTTTAGAAACCATTGATTAGAAAGATACATTTAAAAATAACAAGGATCACATTTGGCTTATTTTTATGAATAAGGAATTATAAGGAAGTAATTTATTTGTGAAGGAATAAAAATGAATGCTATCCTGCGATTTTCTAAATAAGTTTTTTATATTTTAAATTTTAAACTCATGAATAGTTTTAATTAGATTTCTAATCATACTTTTAGATAGCACTATCAAGCAATTCATTAAAAATTTTATTAGTTTAAAAACCTACACTAATCGATCTAACAATCTACTTTCTAAAAGATTTAAAACATTTAACCAACTCGATGGGATTCTAACAAAAACTAATCAAGGACGCAATTAACATTGATATAAAAATTTGCGGACTTAATTTTATAGTTCAAAACACCATACTTTTTTTTTATATATATAAAACTTCATTTAATTTAGGGATATATAGATTGATTTAATTTTTTATACTTTTATTTTAAATTTCTTTTACATATGCATATTTGTATTATTTTCCCATTTTTGTTATATATAGCTCATCATATCTCTTTTTCTTCATCCTAATGTGGCGTACTTTTTAAAGCTGTGAAAAAAGAATACTGATGTAATGTAAATTTATAACATGCTTTTAATAAATATTTTATTATTACTATGGGTTGCAAATTAAACATTTAAATATCTAGCGTAAGTCTTGCATAGTTTAAGCTTGTACTTCTTTATTTTAATTATTAAATGAGTCATCTTTAAAGCTTTGAATTGATTTGTTGAGAAAGCATCAGATTCAATGTAACTGATTTATAATTTAATTATTTATTTTATTTATTAAAAATGCTTTTCAATTTTTTTGAATTTATTAGTTTAGATTAATTAATTAACGTTTTAATCTTAAAATGTGAGATGAAGGTGAGGAAAAAATAGAATAAAAAATATATAATAATTATAAATTATAATTTCTTAAAGATGTTATTTTTTATTTAAAAGTAATATTCTGAATGATTGTATATGTAATAGTACAATTATTTAAACGCATTTAATATCAACGTTACAAATTTTGAATCTATTTTATTTATACAATTAAGGATAAAATCAGATTTTTTTACTCAATTACCAACTTTTTATTTTTTATTTTTCTCAGTAGCACTATTTATTTTTTATTTTTCTTAATAACACTTTTTATTCTTTAATTCCTAATGTACACTCAGTACATTAATTATGATTATTATTATTTTTTATGATTTTATGATTGTATTTTATTATAATAATTTACTGGTTGTATTTTTGTATTAAAAATTGATATTGGAAGAAAAATTTATAATAAATTATAAAATTGTTATTTGAATTAAAATTTATATTTTTCATTTGTTAAAAATATATCTAAATAATTAATATAAAAAATAAAATAAAATTGTTGAAGTATTTTTGTAAATAAATATTAATTAAATGGTTTAAAAAAATTTAATAGAATTTAATTTATTTATGAATTGCTTTTAAATTTTATGTTTATTACTTGAAAGTTTAATTATTAAAATGAAGCAATACAAGTTGAACATAAAAAGGAATATAAATTACAATCATATATTCACTAAATAGTTTTAGTTAATGGTACAGGAAATACTTTGTGTGAAATGAAACATAAATTTTATGTTTATCAAAATTTAAATTTTATCTTTATTAAAAAATCAATTACATCTTTATCAAAAATCAAAATTTATCTTTATAAAAAATCAAATGATATCTTTAATAAAATGTCAAATTTTATCTATATCAAAAATCAAATTCTATCTTTATCAAAAATCAAAATTTATCTTTATGAAAAATCAAATTTTATCTTTATCAAAATTTTATTTAATTTTTGTCATTAATTATTTACATATTTTTTTAACAAACTAAAAATACAAATTTTAATTGAAATAACAATTTTATAATTTATTATAATTTTTTTTTCAATATCAATTTTAATATAAAAATACAATCACAAAATTATTATAATTTATTTTAATATAATTTATTATGCCAAATTTAAATTTATTACAAAATATAAGATAAAATAATTTATCATTTTTTCCTATTATAATTAATTAGTTAAAAAACCTATAAAATATTTCATTTTATTTTCTTTGTATTCTGTTTTTATTTAAATTTAATTATTTTTACATTATTTTTATCTTAATTTTAATAAACTAATAATCACAACTTTTAATAATTATTAAAAAAATAGTGTTATTACATAAAACAAAAAAGTGTTATTTCAGGTATTAAAGAATAAAGAGTATTATTGAGGAAAATAAAAAATAAAAGTATGCTACTTGGATAAAAAAGTCTCAAAATCAAATCTGATATTTATTTTAAAAAAATAATGTCGTTATTAAATAAGATTTCAGTAAGTCATAGACAAGCCATTTTTGTTATTAACTATTAAGCAATTACTGTTAATTTGATAATGAAGTTTCTCTCCTTTTTTTCGTGGGTTCAAGTAAAAAAGATAACCAGATTTGTTGTAAGAAAATAATCTCGAGTATTATAATTGAGTATAATTACATATATATTAAAATCAATATGTTGAAGTTAAAGAAATATTACTTACGTATTACTTGTTTTCGTAGATGTAGTATTCATGCACAAGGATTTGCGAGATCATCTACTGATGAGCATGAAAGTTCGAGCATGAAAAGGTAAAGAAATGAGATAATTTTTTCCTCTAATATGAATTAAGAAATGCACTGGAGCATTAAAGCTATCACATGGATGTATAAGGACAATGTACATCACTCCACAGACTTATTTTTTATCTTCTTTCAATTTTTTATCTTTTTTCTCTTAACTTAAACAATCTTACTTTAAACTTTTTTCTTAGATTTACTTTCTTAAATTTATCTTTATAAATAAACAAGCGTGTGTTTGAGTTTAAAGAAATAAAAACTAATGAATTTGAGAAGGAAATGAGTGAAAAATATGTATTTTTCAATTAAGAAAAAGATGACAAAAGAAAGTTTATAAATGCTATGATGAGTAGAATTAATAAATTAATTTTTTTTAATAAATGAAATGTGAGATTATAAATTTATCTTTATGATTAAAATATGATTAATTTATTAGATGTGATAGATAAATTACTTTTTTAATTAATGAAATTGTAAGATTACAAATTATCTTAATATCTTACTTAAATAAAAATCTGAAATACATAAAATTCCTAAATAATTCAAAATCTTAAATAAATGTAAATTTTAAATTATTTAGTGTCCTACTTAATAAAAATCTGAATTAAATAAATTTTCTAAATTATTCAAAATCCTAAATAAATAAAATCCTAATATTACTTAAATAAAAATATAAAATAAATAATATTATTAACTTATTCAAAATTTTAAATAAATAAAAAAAATAATATTTTTAAATTATTTAAAATTCCAAATAAATAAAATTCTTAAATTATTCAAAAATTTAAATAAATAAAAATCTGAAATAATTATATTCCTAAATTATTCAAAACTTAAGTAAATGAAAAACTAAAATAAATAAAATTCATAAATTATTCAAAATCCTAGATAAATAAAACTTCTAAATTATTTAAAATCTTACTTAAATAAAAATATAAAATAAATAACATTCCTAAATTATTCAAAATTTTAAATAAATAAAACTCTAAGATAAATAACATTCATAAATTATTCAAAGTTTTACTTAAATAAAAATATGAAATAAATAATATTTCTAAATTATTTAAAATCTTAAATAAATTGAAGTCCTAAATATTATACAATTTTAAATAAGTATAACATGATAGATCAACTCAAGATTATAAAATATTAATCAATCACAACGAAAAACACCAATTAATCAAGAACACTCCCACAACAACTTTCTTGGTCAAGACGTGAAGAGTAAAGCAATCACAACAATTTAGGAAAAGTACCACAACACCAACAAATACATACCTTCATCAGTAACTCAAGTATGATAAAAATGTTAAACCAAAATGTCACAAACTTTTTCTTTGCAACCTCAAACTCCAGCTTCACCAGAGGGTACTCAACCTACACAACCATATAAACTCCAACCAAATAAAAAAAAAAAGTCACATATCATTAAAACTCAAAAAGTAAACACGTAATCAATTATGTAAGTCCAATAATCAATTATGTAAGTAAAAATATACACATAATCGATTATGTTTATTGAATAATCAGTTATGTACTATAAATAACATTATGTGTATTGCATAATCGACAATTTATACAAAAATTAATACATAATTGATTGTGTATGTTTATCTAATCAATTATGTCTCCAAAATTACACATATAATATGTTATCTATACGACCTAATCGATTATGTTTACTTGATTCAAGCACCACAAAACCACTGCAGCTCCACCACCTTTCATCAAACCACCACAAAAGAAGTCTTTACACAAGAAGAATACCACTTGAATTCACACTACAGCCAAATGTAGTAAGAAAGAACAAAGAAGGAAATGACATGCAAAGACAAAAGAGTATTTTCATTTTTGTCAAAATGACTTTCCTCTCCTTTTTTAGTGGTTTATAAGGATAATTATCTCATCTCATCTCTTCTCTCATTTTTACATCTCTCAAACACTTCAAATCAGTGGATTCAAATAACAAGATCACTCGTTTTTTCTTTCTTCATAGACAATAACTACAAAAATAAACAAAAGTAAATTTTTCTTTTTAATATTTAATATTTAATATTTTTCTCAAATTGTTCATTTGTACAGTAAAATTTGAATTTTGGATTTGTATTAACTATCACAACTTTTGATCTTTGGCTGATCCTACTAGCTAGTAAGTTATTTTGTGGATCTCAATTGATTTCAATTAATAATGAAAATTATATTAAAATTATTATTTTGATGAGCTCACTTTTTATTATTTTCCCTTTTACTAAATAATTCTAAATTCTAATATTTGTGATGCTTTTTTTCTTTGGGCTAATGAGGGTCAAATAGTTTGAGACGAAATGCTTTCTTGTAGGGTACAAAGGACGTAATGCTTTTATTGTTGATGTATCAGCATCAAATGGAATTGTGGCGTGAGAAAATGATAGCAGACACAGGCTGTTCTCAGCTAGACTAAACTAATCTCAATAAAAAAAAAATATATTCTTACTTTCGTAGTTTAACAATCATTGTTTGAAATATTTGTAAAATGTAGACCAATGATAATTTAAGTTACACTAAGTAAATTTGGTAGAGTTAATTTTAATGTTTGACAATTCTTAATTTTGTCCGTTAATAATTAACATTTTTAGTCTTGAAAAAATACTGTAATTTTATTAATAAACTAACTAAAAAATATCACTCCTAACACATGAAAATTCTAGCTATATCTGTTTTGTGCTAGATCATATATAATTGTTTTCAAAAATAGATTACAAGTAGTTAGTTTGTAAGAATATTGTGTATGAAGTATTATAGGAGAGAAAAAAATTATGATGGGATATTTTAAGTTATATTTTAAATATTATAAATAGAAAAGTAAATAAATTTATTTAAAAATTTTCAAATTATCGCCTCTCTAAATTTTTTATTTTTTTATACGCTTTTTCTTTAGACTTATCGTGATCTTCCATTTTTTACGAGTTTAAAAGCTACTGAGAACAAATTTAACTTTGTTAAAAATAACTTTATTTAGGTAACTTTTATTTTCTCTTATAATTTTGTTATTATCTCTCCTTTATCTTTACAAACAATTTAAAATTATTTTCGTATATTCAGTTTAGTTAATTCTAATAACATTTCATTTTAGATTAACACTTTTGTTTGAAAGCGTCTTTTAGTAAATATCATTGGAGATCATATTAATTTAAATATTTTGAAAATATCAGTTTGCAAAAGTAATCATTCTTTGATTGGTTAATTTTCTATTAAATTTTTTAATAACTTTTATTTTACTAAAAATATAGTGAAAATATAAATTATTATCATCTCTCAGAAAAAATAAAATAAAAAATCTATAAATTAAAAATCATAAATTGAGAAAAAAATTAATAAGACTCCCTGTATGAGTATTATGATGATCAATCTTACTTTGTTGATTAAAGAATTTCTTATTAACCACTTAATATGTGATTTATATTTTAGAATATTTGATAAGTCATTTTACTTAATTTCTATTGTCAATTTAAAAATGTAAGTAATATATATATATATATATACTTTATGAATTTGTAACTTTTTTTTACCTTAACATTTAAATAAAACATTATGTGTGTCCTAATGTACTATTTATTTTAACAAATTCTTCCTTTTTAGCATTACATCATTTATGTTCAGTAAAAAGATATTTTTTAAAAATAAAATCATGTAATTTTTATAAGATCTGAATTTTATTTTAAGATTTATATTTTACATAAATAGTAAAAAGTTTATAAATATAAGATATAATTCATTCTTTCATTAAGAATTTCTCACCGTTAAAACTCATATTTTTTGAACTCTCTAAATAATTAAGATTATATTATGGTGTCAAATCATAGGATTGTTTTTATGTGTGAAGAAAAAAAAAAAATAAAGAGAAGAATAGTAAGTGTATTTGCCCAAGTGACTCAAATCCTCTTAAAATTTGCATATGTAGGTGTATATGAAAAAAGGTTATGAATATATATTTTTTAACATGTGTTTAGTATGAAAAGAAGAACATATATAGTTATTAGTTAATTCGAGAATAAAAAATGACGTAAAAATGAGATTAGATGTATTATAAGTGAAGAGGTAAAATATTGTTTTTTCTTGATTCTCATAAAGAAAATATTACTCTTGATTTTAGTGTTACTGTAAGTGTTATATTATTGTTCAAATAAGTAGTGTGTAATTTTGCATTCACCGCTAAATATCACTTAAGTAATAAAAAAGTGTTCAAATGAAATAGTTTATAACTTACATAGATTAAGATATCAAATAGAGAAAAACTAAAAAAGATACATATATTAGGCTTGGTTAAGGAGATATATAAACTATCCTGACCTAACGTAAGTGTTATAATCTTTATTGAGGTCTACTTAATACGAATGAGTTTTTTGAAAAACGTCTCATAACAATTGTATTATATTATTTGTTAAAATTGTGATTAATGATTTTTATATCTTGTGACAATGATTAAATTAAACTATTCATTGAGAGTGTTTAAAAAAAACATTCATTTGATTAAGAATGCAACAATGTAACTAATTTTGTGATTTACTATACGTCAATATGATCATGTTGATATATTTGTATATTACTATATATATCATACATCAATGATTATGATGATATATTTGTATATTATTATATATATCATGCAAACAATAAATGATATACATATTATATATGATAATATTTATAAATATATTTATTATATATTGTGTGGTAAAAAATTTACTTTTAATTAGCTCATTACATATTGTTATAATTATCTATTATAATTTTATGTGATAGGAGAGTAGATAATATTATTAGACGATAACTTTAATAAGTAGAGAATTATATATATATATATATATATATATATATATATATATATATATATTAACGTATTTATTCTTTATAATACTTCATGTTTTATAATTGTATATATTTATTTATATGAATAAAAATTATATATTTTTAGGGTGACTAATATATGCCTAGAAAGTTAGAATATAGTAATTTTTAATAACTTAAAATTAAAAAATAAAAATTACATATGATTATCCTTTATATCATTTTATACTTAGTGAATAACTTTTTTTTTTAAAAAACTAAAAGTCCATAGTACATGTACTTCTACTCAACTTGAGTAGAACATGAACAGCTCTTTCTAAATATATGCAAAATTCAATCCCAATTAAATTATTTTTTTATGAAATTGGAATAATTTTGTGTGAAATCATGCACTAAATGATATATGGTAACGCTATTTTAAAAGGCTCTATTTTTTCCATTTGCTATAGGGCCATCTCCCGTGTTCCTTTTTTTTCTCCCTTTTGCTTATATATATATATATCCTTTGAAAAGTTATAATATCATTGCTACCTCAGCATGTTTTATTATGTCAGTACTATTTTTATAGGTTGTAATTATAGAACAAGTTAATTATTTTGGCTGGTAAACATGGAATGTGGCTTTGCTATGAATACTCTATTATGAGTAAGCAGATTGGAATGAATAATCGTTATCAATAGTCACAAATCTTTCTAAATCTTCACCTAATACTCTAGCCCTTAGTCAAATAGCTTATAAATCGAATTCTTAATTAGCATCTTAATACTAATTATTAACTTAAACTTAAATTTCAAATAGTGACTATTCTCCAGTTGCACGTCATTATTATTCATTATAGACTTAGACTTTGTACCCTTAATATTATCTATTAGTGTCATGTCTTTATCGCACAGCCAAACAAGGATAAATATTAATATAAATATAGTGTTTACACTAATAATCAATATTATCTTGGCATAAAACTATATTCTGTCAAGGAGAAGTGAAATTTGCCCACTAATCTTCGAAGTGGTTTGAATTACTTCAAATTTGCTTCATTCAATGGATAAAGTGATATATTGTGATGCTGTTGTTACATCAATGTTTCCTGTGAATTTTTTAATAAAAGTTGTGGCGAGCATTTGCAATATATAGATATCAATTCAATATCAAATCTATAAAGCATTTCACAATCATTGGTATATAAAATTATTATCAACTAATTTTTTTTTACGAGTGTGTGAATCATCTTGACTTTTACTTGCTATTATTCACCTTGAATTACCCATAGCATTATTTAGCATGATTCTTTCTACATCATGTGCTTAGTCTTTAGTAATATCCGATGAGATTAGGCTTTTGTTTTGGTTACAATATAGAAACACATGCATGCGTATTTTGGTTTGAGTTTCTAATTATAGTATGAAGAAGAATGAATAAGGGTCATTGAAGAGTTGTTAGGTTGAGGGTTAGTGTCCTTAACTTTCGTTATCAAAGACAGCTTAACTTTCGTTACCTAGTCTTAAGTAACAGCCAATGAGAGAGTAGGCATTTGTTTTGGCTACAATATAGAAAACACATGCATGCGTATTTTGGTTTGAGTTTCTAAATATACTGTGAAAAAAAAATGAATTAGGGTTATTCAATAGCTATTAGGTTGAAGGTAGTATCCTTTACCTTCGTTATCAAAGATCCCACCTCTCTAACCTATGGAGTCTATTAATTCTTTTAAATGAAATCATTATTATAATGAGAGCCCAATGATTTTTTTTAATGAATATATTTTAACAAATTTCAGTTTTAATAAAAAATATATTAATAATTTTATATATAATTTGTGACTAACATGTCATAATAAGAGGGGGTTGAATTGTGTTTTAATTTTTTTTTTAAATCTTATAAGTTAGAAATAAGATCAATTTACATTATATAAATAAATAGAGATAAATATTTTTTTTGTTAAGTCGGTTTTGTAAGAATAACCTAAGGTGTCACCCGTTATCAAGCTTTTCTTAATTTTTATATCTTTGGATGAAATCATTATGCCTTTGTCGTGAGGTTTTCAAATGTATCATCTAATAGCAAATAATAATAGTGATAATGTTTTGTGTTGGGTTAGTTTTGTTTTTGTGAGGCCTAAACCCATTATTTTTTGTGTCAATAACACATGACAAAACGAATATAATGCATCGACATTTTGATTACGGTAAAAAGAAAAAGAAAATAAATACTAATCCTAAAGGTGTGCATCTGAGTGAGTAGAAAAATATGTGGACAACCACTTTGAAGAGGAGAGAGAGGCCAATAAAATTAGATTCGCAACTACTTCCCACAGCAACCAACTGATAGAAAACTAAGTGAGTCTAAGTCTCAAACTAAATAGAAATAAGAAAGTTGAGCAAGATATAAGAAAGAAGACCCACAAATCCAATATCTTGAAATTTTGGATTGAATGTGGTATTAATTCCTTGTATGAGTTTAACTCATGTCTCATTCTTGTTTAATTTCTTCAGTATCTCCCCTTCAATTTTCTTAACATTTTAGCACTTGACAATCATTCACTTCTTTATTTTCTTTAAAAACTAGTTTTATATATAACTTAGAAAAAAGAGTCGTTACAAATCTTTGTCACACTTTTAGTTAGAAAGTTTTTATTTAAATTTAGGAGAGAGCGTAGGATTATAAAAAAATATATAATCTTTTTAAAATTATTATAAGGACTTCAAAATATATTTGTAAGATCTCCTAAGAATATCCTCTGCAATATATAATAAATTTATAAATTATAATTATTAGCTTTTGATACATATAATCTAATAATATCATTGCTTATTAGATAAAACATAAATATGTTGTCAAATAGACAAAACTTACTTTGTCTCGGATGATTTGTTATATAATCTTTATGTTTTGTAGACAAAATATTTATATTTTAAATTTTGCGTTAACTTAATCAAAATGTACATGACTTAATGGATTTTTTTCTAACATAACGATTTTTTCATTATTAAACTAGAAATTAACTTAAAAGAAAATCTTAAAAAGACAAGCATCTAAATAACAAAGAATAAGATAGTTTTGATAACAATTAATGTTCCGAGAAGAGTATATTTAAAAAGAGTTTCTTAATAAAAAGAATCAAAATTATTAAAGTTTAACAAATTGAGGAACAGACTTATAATCGTTATGAAAAAATTGATAGCATAATTCTGAAATTTAAATGCTTGATGAAGTAGATACTATGAGTCAAACACCTGTTCAGTAGTTATACAACTCCTCTTTTAACCACCAGAACATGATCAAGATAGTATTACAATTTTTAAGACATGAGTTGAGAGCACAGATTTTTTTTACCTGTTTTACACTTCTTAAAATTTAAAATAAGATGTAGTAAGTTTGTGTAAGTACTCCAACATTATTTATTGTTATCCAATAAATTGAATTCACTTTATATCTTTTCACTAGTCTTTTTATATATCATAAATGTTTGAATTCAAATAAATCATTATTGCATTCACATTCCTCCAATTAAAAATATAGATAATAAACATATTTGATCCTTTTTTAACATTTTATAATAAAAAATTTTACATAAAAATTAAACTTTTATGATAAAAAATTGAAGAAAGTGAGAAATATTGATATGAAACTGTGTATTTCTAATATAAGGTGAGTGTTTTATTTACTCTTTCTGTACACTCAATAGTCTCACGTCGTTTAAGAGTTAAGGTCAATCAAGATCAATTTATATATTAAGAATAAAATTGTGACAGAACAACTGAATTTCAAAGTAGCGGTGATTAATTCTAACAATGTTATCGTAGATATATAAATCCACCATACAATAATCAACATCATAATCTTTAATAAACTATATTTCTTATAGATATATTTTACTCTTTTTATGTGACTGCCTCTTTAACACTGCGTTCTAACAACACAATCGTATATAGCTTCATTCTTTTCTAAATTTAACTAAAACTCAAAAGAAAAGATTTTTAAAAAAGATAAAATATTGAATGAAATAAAAATTAAACATCTATGAACTTTTTATTCTTTATCTATTTACTATTTATCTTGAAATTAAATTCCACTCTTACCATCATGCTAATCAAACCTAAAATTGGGAATCTTCTTTTATTATTACCCTCAACACAAATGTTTTTTCACAATATTGAAAACTATGTCTATAATCAACACATCCGACTCCATTTTATATAAACTACCGATAATAAATGCATAACATAGTCGCATATTTTAATATATCTGATTCTATTAAGACATTTCTATATAATTATAAATATTCTAATCAAATAAGAAAACAAAATAAAATATAAAACAATTCTAGATCATCTAAGATACTCAAAATATTTTAAGATAATATATGTAGGTAGCTTCCATCTATTCTCTCTCTTTTAACTTAAACTCACAATTAATTTGCATAATTAGTATTCCTAATCACAGTCAAACAAAAACACCTAATCTTTAAAACAAATACAAATTTAAGGACCCAATTAAAAAAGTTATAATCTAATTGAAAATTGTGAAATATATCAGACCTTTCAGATTAATTTAGCCAACAAAAATCACTAATAAGTTTGTGATTTTTGTTTTCGTTTTTAGTGAATTTGATTAAAGTTGACTTCAATGAATCTACTTCCAAACAATTAGTCATAAATCAAGATTCAAAAGTTGGAAGAAAGTAAGAAGTAGGCTTTGAATTTGATACAGACCCACCAAATTGGGTGGGGAACAGAGTGACAAATCTCTTTTTTTCATGAAAAATATGAATGTGAAGTATGTGAGTTGGGTTAGTGTTAGAGTTGACAGTGCACCTTCCTTGTTTCTTGCAGCAGTTAGATCTTCTCCACGCAACTTCCACACTTCAATACTAAGGTTGTCACCATGTCTTCGTCTTTTGTTCTCATCACTCACCGCCATCACTAACGTGAATATAATGTTTCTGATGCATAAATAAATTACTCCACGTTTAAAATATATTTATATAATCATAATATTTGTGATAATTTTTTATTCATATTAGTTTATGTACTATGATTATAAATATTGTTCCCATGCAACACTTGTTTTTATAGATGCACACAAAAGTTAAATTAACTGCTTGACAAACATTAATGAGAAAAAGAATACTAATTGTTAGTATTGAACAAATTACTTATATAATAATTCTTTTACATTTTATACTTATAGCAATTTTTATAGGGAAATTAGGTATAATAGTTTTCAAATAATAATTAAGTAAGTATAATTTATAAAGAATAGAAAATGTATGAATAGAGGTTTGATATTATTAAAAGAAAACAATTTAAAATTTTAAAATACATATGAAAAGTTTTTTCTAATGTAAAATAAAACCATAAACCTGAACACAAAATATGTCATCAAATTTCCTCTCATATTAGCTTTTTGCACTTCTAATCAAATCAAAACCAAGTAAAAAAAAAAAAAATATGAACACTAAAGAAAAAAAAAACTTTCTAATGAATCCTAAAAAGAAATGTAGTGAGAAAAAGAGAAAATGAATTCAAAGCAAGAATAAAGATAATAAAAATCTGTTCCAAAACATAAAAAGTAAGCATGAACTCAGAAAGAAGCTCCCAAAATATAAAAGTAAACAACAGCAAGTGCATAGTTAAAAACATTATACATGAGCTCAAAAGGAAGTTCCCAGTGATATGTCTCTTCTTCAACTCCTTAAAGTATTCTCTGCATCACTGATCAAATGTAAAAAGCTACGCCTTTTTCAGAAGATTAGACAGTGACACGACAATCTTATTGAAATCTTGTATAAATCTACTGTAAAAAGTTAGATGTTAAAGAAAAAAGTGCACACCCAACACAAACATAAAGTAAGAAAAATAAGTAATCATCGTATACTTAAGATCTATCAATTTGAAATACATTTCTCATATACTAAATGCCCTAAAACTATACATTTAATTATCGTAAAATATAATTTTTCAAAATTCAACATTGGTCTCAATACATCTATTTAAAAGTCTAGATAAACTATGCAAACAATTATCAAATGAAGAATCATAAATAATAAAATCACAAAAACAATATAAATTAATTAATTGAATAATCAAATAATATTGAAAAAAAGAAAAAAATAAATAAATTACATGTACATCAACCTCCAACATGGACTAAAAGAACTAAACAATAAGAGTTAAGACTACACAAATATGTCATTTTGTGTTTTGGATTATGCTTTTTTAATATTTATTTAAATTTTTTATTTTATTGTTTTAAATTTAATATTTTACAATAAATAATTTTACATAAAATTTAATTTGAAAATATAACAATAATTTACAATAATTATTTTACTCAATAATGACTATACATATTAATAAATAAATCTAATAATAATCGATTTTTTCAATTTCTAAATTTCACACCAACATAAAAATATGTTCACAAAATTAAATTTATTCTTATACTAAATATAATTTTATAATTTTCAATAATCACAAATAAATTTATTGTATTATATAATTAAGATTATAAATTATTATTATTATTGTATTATTATTTAAAACAATAAATTAAATTTTAAATTTTTACATTTTTTTATTAATTATCAATTCATTTTAGAAGCTAACTTTTAAAATTCAATTCAGGTCTAAAAGTTTGAATTCTGACTCAAACCAATTCCAAGTTCAAAACTCTGAGGTTTTCCGTTACAAATTTTGGCCTGAAAAACAAAGTGTAGTTGAGTAAATTTTTTGAAAAAAAAAAAAAAGTATAGAATGAAAAATTTCCTCGTTATTCACTTATAAATCTATATTAAAATAATAACTTATATCATTATATGAAGGATACATTATTTAATAACTTCTCGTATCATCTTTTAATTACATTAAATTAATTAAATAACTTTTTTTATAGTAACTACTATATTTTTTTATGCTATTCTTATAAATTTTATATTTTTTTTAAATTGTATTATTTTTATAATTTTCAATTTATTACTCGTAAAAGTTATAAAATTACATAGATTTTTAAAATTATATTATTTTAATATAATAAAAAATTAAATACACGTATACTTTCGTGGCGTGTTTTTCCTAATAATAAAAAAAAATTAATAAAGTTAATTTCTCTTTATACTGTATTGTATTTATTTTTTTTAGCATACATAATTTATTACTAATTTTATTTTTTCAATTTAACTTATTCTATTATTCTTTTATAAAAAAAAATATCTACAATAAATAGTAGTTATTCTTAAATACACTTAATTATAATCTTATAAAAGTAATAAATATTTATTTTATAATTATTTTTATAATAACTTTTTTTTCAAAAATTATTGTAATTTTTTATTTTTTTAAAATATATTTTTTATTTTTTATTATTATATAAAAAAATGAGTATGTTCCTACTAATAATACTAAGACAAATGTAGAACTAGTTTACATTTTGTATACAACAGGTTAGGTTTTCATTACTTTTATTTAAATTGGTTTCTTCATTTTGATATTGTTTAACTTTAACCAATAGATATGTTTGGCAAGTAATTAATCTTATGTAGGAAGGACCCATTTTAAGATAAATAATATATATATATATATATATATATATATATATATATATATATATATATATATATATATATAT
>Ga0209489_103431_pt1 | contig 30928 bp, 15 predicted proteins | sample SiratrowhiteBW_FD_187527 | JGI IMG/M metagenome (GOLD analysis project Ga0209489, IMG submission 187527) | Root nodule microbial communities of legume samples collected from California, USA - Siratro white BW (SPAdes) (version 2) | ecosystem: Host-associated > Plants > Roots > Nodule | place...
CATAAAAATAGTTAAATAGTTAAATTATAATTTGATCCCTATATATATATATATATATATATATTCCAACAATAGTTATATATAATTATATAAACTAAATTTAATTTATGAGAAGAATTATTCAATATTTGTACAAGTGCAATGTGTCCCGACCAATATTTATATCTGCCACTGTGCCTAAGTTTTTCACTCTCACCGATACTTGACAACACTTCAGGAAATATAAAATTGCTATGAAAATTTGTTGACAGTGATAAACTCCTAAAAAAACTGTGAAGGAACTAAAACTTGAAATAGAAAAAATAGTTTAAACCAAAATAACTTATAAAGAACTCAAATAAGTTCTTTCAAACCCTCTCGTGATCTTAACTAAATTAATCCTTAAATCATAAAATTTCAAATAAGACCCATCAATCCCTAATGTGTTTCTTCCATCAAATTAGTTCCCACTCCACATACCTCAAAGACTAATGTAACAAACAATAATATACACTAAAAAAATAATTTAGCAAACAGATACATGTTCAATTATCCGAACAAAAAAATTTTCAACTTTTAAATCCCATTTTTTTCACTATAAAGAAGTATTATTCTTTTTAACACGAAAAGTAATATCCTTAGAAGATTTGACAAGTAATATTTCAACTCAAACAGTTCAGAATATGATTATGCTAATGTTACTTTCCTTCTGACAATGAATAATCCGTTATTAGAAAAAACAAAAGGTATACTTTTAAGTGTTGTGATTATACCAAACAAGACAAAGGTTCATTCATTCACCAAAAGAAAGTTAAAAAAAAAATAAAAAATGAGAGGTTCAAAATTTGGGTAAGTAATTAAAATTAGGTTTAGTTAATTAATTTAACTATGAGGTGGGAATGAGAGAAGTGAAGGTACCGGAAAAGAGGGGCATGGATAGGGTACAGGTGGAGCAGGCGAAGAGCGTTGCGACTACGAGAGCCAGGCGCAGTTTGTGGTTCATGAGAAGCGTGCAGAGGAGGTTCCACGTGATCACGTTTTGCGGCTTCGCGTTCTCTGAACCCAACCCGATTAGCTTCGGATCTGGGTCTCCAAAACTCTGGTCGGATGCGGGCGCGGTGACGTAGGCGCGTGGCGGAGGTAGGAGGAATCGCGAGTGGAGAGGGCGAGGGAGAAGAAGGGGTCGGGGTAAGAGGGGTGGTTTGGTAATTTTGGTAGAACGAGGAGAATGAAGAAGAAGAAGAAGAGGGTAATGCAGAGAGAGTGTTGCAGAAGCCATTGGAGTTGTGGAAGAAGAAGAAACAGAGTTGTGCTTTTGTGATGGAAAGTGCTATTTATCCATTTTTATTTTTGTGATTTTTCATTTGTAAGAAAAATATGTTAAAAACAAAAAATAATAAGAATTAAATATTGTTTCATTTTTGTTTTTGTTAATAATTTTTTTTTTCATTTTTGGTGACTCATTTCTTGTTTTGTCAAGTTAGCTCATTTTTCTTATGAGTTTTCCCAATTTTTTTTATGTATTTTTTTTCTTACAGTGAGTATGCTAGTATAATTCTCATCCAACACACGATCTAAAATTATTCGAGTATAACCTCAAATAATCTAAACGTAAATAATAATTAAATAATGTTAAAATAATTTCAAACTTTATAAACATAAATGTAAAGTTAAATTTTTAGAACAACTATTTGTTTTAGTATTACTTATTTTGCTTGCTAATATTTTGGTCCTTAAATTTTATAAAATCGGTAATTTTTTTATCTCTTTATTTTGTTGTTCGCAATTTGGGTATGTTAATTTTGAATTATTCAAGATTTTGATTTCTGAATATTTTACTTAATTTTAGTTTCTTAATTTTTAATTACCTATAATTTTAAGCAATGTATCGTCTTAAAAAAAAACAAAAAGTGATATATAAAGAAAAACATTAAATAAAGTTGCCAATAAGTAAACATTAAGGGATTAAACTTGCTTACAAAATCACAATCAAAATTCAATATATTTAAGAAACGAAATTGTGAAAAATAAATTTTTGGAACCAAAATTGTAAATTTTGTAAAATATAGGGAGCACACTTATAATTAAGTTTTTTATTTAAAATCTTTGTTTGAAGAATATTATAATGTTAAAAAAATTGCATTGCCATAAAACTGTTTAAGATCTTCTACCAATATTTGACTAAATAATTGGGTTGTTTGTTGTTTAATTTGATTCCTTTATTTATTAAAAAACACTTGAACCAAAACCATAATTAATACAGTTTGATTTGATTTGATTTTAATTTAATATAAAATCTGAATAAACTGGATCAGTATTTTACAATTTAATTTTGATCGATTTTGTAGATTTTTTATTATAAAGTATTTAAATATTTTTAACAAAATTGTAAAATTATTAAATAAAAAACACATTGCAAAAAAGATATACAATTATAATCATATTCATAACTTTAACTTTTTATTATATTCATAGCATTTTTAAAATACACCTTTAAATATGTTTATTAGTTTCTAGCTAAATTTAAACATTTGATTTTATATTTCAATATAATAAACTGTAATTTCGATTTGTTTTAACGTTTTACTTTCAATTATAAAACCACATTCAACACTGTTGAACGAAAATTAAATCCAAATTTTTTTTAAAAAGTTTAATTTTAATCAATTTTCAATTATTTTTTAGGTAGATTTAATTCTGAGCAATCAAAATAACACTATGACATCAAACTAATATTTGATACAAAGAAAGAAAAGTAATAATGAGCATACTATAGAAAAAAAAGTTATCTATATATTCTTTTGTGGGTCCTACACTTCCATAGGACATCAATAACTTGGGTGTTTTTATCTCCAATGCTAACTTATTTAAAGTCTTTATCAATTTATTGTGGTACAACATATCCCATATTTTAATATTCAAATTTAATTCATGGTATAAATCGAAATACATTTCTATAATCATAATCGTAAATAAAAAATATGTTGTTACTAAAACAAAATTTATTTTTATCCCCTCTTTTATTGTAATATTTATTAATTGTTTTATTCAACTAATGAATATGATAAAAGTAATTATAAAAATAATAAAGTCATTAATAAATAAATATTTAAAGATGAAGGTCTAATTTTGAAGATTTAAATCAATAAATACTATTCAACATCATTTTTAATAAAACTATTTTATTAATAATGATGAAAATTCACTTATCTCGACTAGTCAGTATAAACTTAATTTAAATATTTCTAATATGAAATAAAACGGAAGTTTATTAACTTTGATATTTCATTTCTAACATGGAAGAGTCTCCGTCATTTTAAAAACATAGTGATAATTTTGATCACTATTTATATGTATTATTCCATCTATATTAATCTCTTAATCAATATATTTTTACTGACTATATAAAGAAATTAATAATAAAGAAAAAAATGAATTTTAGATAGATAAAACAATAAGCAAATATGTATGTAGACTAGAAAAAAATATAATTTAAAAATTATAAATTACACACACACACATATATATATATATATATATATATATATATATATATATATCTTATATTTTCCTTTTATCAATATTTGATAGAAAATTGGAAAAATTAGTCTACACAACACTATTTATGTTATAAGGCGATTTATGTTAAACCCTAAATTCTGAATTTAAAAAAATCCAATCTTATAAATATTTTGGAAATATATTTAGTATGAGTTTGTTTTTAAATTAGGTTTATTTGAAAAAAAAAATCTTTCATAAATAATACAGTTTAGAAATTTCTCGAACTAGACGTATGTATTTCCTTACATAGCATAGGAATTCATGTTTTAGAAAGTTGAATTCCCATCTCCATATACTTGATAACATGGTAGGATGAGGAGGAAATATATTCTTGATAATAGTTTAAATTGTTGATAACTATAAGTTGATTTAAATGTAAATTTCTTGTATTAATCTTACTTTCACATTATTATTAATTTAAACAAGCACAATGTGTATTAGGATATCAAATAGTTAAATATACAAGTCTTTTACTTAGTGTAGGATTAAGGTTCATAAATAATTTACTTAACAATTTAATCCCAAATGACTGTTTCTAATATAATTCACAATAATTTCTTTTTGATAAGTTTAACAAAATCATAACTAATATTAAAATATAATATTTTTTTTATTTAACATTACAATAATTCAAACACCACATTCTCATACGTCATAATTTACCAAACTTTTATTGTAAAATAATTAATATAAAATAATATCAAGATATTCGTTTTATATATTAGTCATCAACACAAAAAATTATTATTAAATCAATGATATAAATACTCTTAGGTAAAAAAAAAAAGTGGAACAATGTATGAAAGAAATTTTGTTCATTATCATAATTTTTATTTAGGTTTATTATTCTAGAGAAATTTTTATATCTTATGTCAGTCTAAATAGAAGTTATTCTTATTTACTGAAAATTATTTTATTTATAATTTCATCATCTCTTTTAATAACTATATTTCACTATTAAATAATAATTATGCTTAACTGATATCTCAAATGTTAGTTGTCTTAAATAGATAGTTGTTTATAATACCTGATAAACATAAAATTGATTTTAATAATTTTAATAAATTAATCTTAACAAATTATTGTTACTGGTGAGATTGTTAGATTATGAAGAATAAAATTTAAAATTTAGACAGAAGATTAGACTCGTATCATAATACTTGTTCTATGTTAGAATAAAAGACCTATATATTCTTTTCATCCTTTTAGAGGGCTCAGAAATAACTATAGAGAAAAGGTAAAACATATAAATCGTAAAAGAAATCTTAACTGAATCAAATAAAGACTCACATTGAAAATACAATTAAACTCTTTTAATAAAAAAAAGAGTCATTATCGTTAACAAATTTATCCCACGTAATAAAAGATCGCAAAGATCGCTCGTTCATTCTCAAGTTCTTAATTTATTTAAACATAGATTAGTTAATGAACATATTAAATAAATACTGAATGAACACTATAAGGATTCCCCGTGACTCTTTCATGACATGTTTTCCCTTCTACTTTTTTATTAGAAAATTGGAAAACAACAAACTTCACTTGTACTTTTTAAGTTAAAAACAGAAAACACGTCACAACATGTTGAGTGATGCATCATTAAAAACAAAACAATTCATAATCACAATTTTAGAAAACCTAGGAAGGAGTTGGAAGAGTTGTTGGAGAGCATATGCATAAAATAAAACTGAAATCCCATAGGCCAGAAGGAACACATATCAACCAATTTATTAATCTCTCGAACCACTATTTAATTCTATGTTTGGAAAAACAATGGCATGAGATTATAAAATTAAGCTTGGGGAAAACGTGATTATGAAAAAAAAAGAGAAAATGTTCACTTGTTCTAACTTTAAGAAGCCATACTTTCCACTTAATAATAATTTGAAAAGATTATCAGTTTAAAAGACATTAATTTTTTACCCTTTCATTAAGATACATTTTGTCAAACTAAAATATATTAGATTTAAATATTACTTATTCAACTTTTTTTTCTAAAATATTAGACTTTTAAGTCAGGGAATTAAGCCCATAAATTTGGCTGGTTTAACAAACCGAATCTATGAATTAACTATAATTATGTGGGTTAGGAAGATAATTTTGCTGTGCATAATGTTTGCCACCTTAATGAAAAAAATATTTTATTTCTAAAAATACGTGTGACTAGACATAAAAAATATAAAAAAAAAATAGACTCGTTTCTTCTATTTATTTTTTTTCTTAAAAAACATTCCTACTCTTTTCAAATTTCAAAAGGACATTTATTTATATTTTTTAATAAAATAACACTATCACCTCTTATTTTATTTAAATTCATACTTCAATCAAAATTATATGTAAATACTATAATAACCTAATAAATTTAATCATAATTAATTATTATTTATATAATAAAAATTTTTCCACGAATAGTTTATAATTAGGTAAAATATATTTTTTTTAAATTATTAATGTATGATAATTAAATCCTTCAAATTTGTTTGTTTATAATTTAATATTTTTCTGTTTAAATCAATATATTAATTATTAAATTAATATAAATATTATTTAGAAAAGATAATTTCGCCGAAACATTATAATTGGTGCATTAAGTTGTGAAACTTTTTTATTGCATGACCATTTTTAAGATGTGAGCTTTAAAAAAATTCAAATCATTAAACACACAATTATGCTTCAAAAAACAAAATATCATACACATTAAGTTTCAAGCCTTTATCTACACAAATATTATAATTGATTTAAATGCTAGAAATATTAAATAAAAATGAAAGCCATGCAATACTCAGAAACAAACTTCACTTTTTTTTTAAGGTATCAGAACATGGGTGAAGACTGTACTTTTAATAAGATTTCATATTCCACCACTATAAATTAAAAAAAAAAGAGTTAACATTATAATAACATTCTTCCTATGTCAAAGTTTAAATAGTATTTAGACTTCATCAATTTTCCTTAAAAAATAGTTCAGCATTTTGTTCTTAATTATTTATGTACAAGGAAATTTTTTAATTTGACATCCTTTTTTAAAAATAAATCCAAGGCGCATTGAAGTAATAAATGTAGAGAATTTTTTGGAGACATGATAATGTGAGATTCTTTATAAGACTATATAAATTATGATAGAGTTATTATATATATATATATATATATATAATTATATTAGTTCTTAGAGTTAAATTTAGATGTAAATAATTGTAATGAGTAATACTTAGAAAAAAATTGTTATGAGAAGTTTGTTGTCTTTTATTGTAACTATACTGATGGGGTGATTGTGTTCATCAAAAATAGTACTTGTTTATAAATAGCATAGGTTATAGTTGAAATAATTGATGAGTGATTGAAAGGCTAAAAATCACATTAAATTAAATAAAAATAATTTGTATTGTTGACAAGTATAATGATAAAATAATAATAATAACAATAATAATAAATAATAATGTTGTTAGAGATATCAATATCATATCATATATTCATCGTATTCATCTCCCCACGAGATTCTGGTTCTGTTTTGGCCACCCACACAACACCACCATTCTCCCAACTCGCTCCGAGTTGACTCACTCTTTCCCTTTCAAGATCAACAACCTCCGCCACCGCCTCCGCGCTCCACTGCCACTGCAACCACCGCCACCCTTCTCCGTCAATGCAAAACTCCTCGTCGATTCTCTCCGGAACCTTCACCTCCGCTTCTTTCCCTTCCGCCCTTTGACTTTTGCTTTTGCGCGAATCCGATGAGTCCCTTTCGATCTCTTTTGCTCTCCGCCGCCCTATTCTTCCTCCTCCGCCCCCTCGACGCCACCGAGGGCGACGCCGATCCACTATATATGTTAGTCTCTCTCTCTCTCTCTCTCTCTCTCTCTCTCTATTGATATCCATCTCTCTGTCTATCTATGGTTTGAGATAGAGAATCCCATATTTCAAATTTTCAATCTAAGCGTTTGTTTAGGTGCTAGGGACGCAACGAAATATGGGATTGGTTTTTCAATGTTTTGGGTGTAGTAAAAATTGGAACTTGGATTTCTCTGTCGTTTTTCTGTCGTTTTTTCTGTTGAGAAAGGGAATACTAACCGGACACCGAAAAGTGGGGTGTATGAGTGAAGAGAATAAAGAAGGTATGGAGAGAACAAATTAAGGAAGAGAGAGAAAGTGATAATTGTGATACATGATGCGATTGGAAGTGAAAATGAAGAGATATAAGAAGAAATGAGGTGAAAGGAGATGAACGGGAAAGTAGATGTATTCTGATAACAATAACCCGTGGAGAAGTGTTTTAGGGTGGAGTTGGAAATTTTTAAAATGATATCATTTGTGTGATATGTGGTTGGATTTGGCTGACTGTAAGATTCTCCGGTTTTGCACAAGTGCATTGAATGATGAAGATGCACTTCTTTTACATGGTTTGGTGTAAACTGTCAAGTATGGAGGGTCTAGGTGTGAGATTAGATTATGTTATCTTTTGTCACATGATTAGTTTTTTGGTTGTTTTTCTTTGAGTTCCATTCGTTTGTTTGATTATCTTTGCTGATTTGTGGAAGTTCCAATGCTTAGCTGGTGTAATAGGAAATGTTGTCGTGTTGTTTAGGCTTGGAATGTGAATGATGGGTTATTTTCTTTTTTTGGTAAATGCCAGGGAGTGACATAGGATGATGCCTGATGAGTAAGAAAGTAAAAGTAGAAATTATTTCATGAAAAAGGGAAACATCTTATACTAAAAGTGAAAAACAAAACCTATTTAATACCTGTGTTTTTTAAGTAATTGAAAGTGTTTGGAAAGTTGTATTAAATTTTCTTTTCACTAATGTCCTAAGGCACATGTTAGGAGAAGCTGCATAACCATCTATTTACTTGTTGGAGAATTTTAGATAGTGATATTTGCATTCTGTGCTAACCAAGAGGTGTCTTACTTGGTTTGAAACAAAAGACATTTATTATTATTTATATTTTAAGGAGAATGCTAACAAGTGACATGATAGCACTAGTACCTAGTTAAGGATTCAAAAGTAGAATTTCTTTTATAGAAGTGTAAAACTATTCTCAGTATGAACCTTTTATTTTTTGATTTCTTCACGCTTAGGTCACTCATTTATTTGAACTAGACAAATTTAGGCTTGGGCAAAAATATGAAGTTTAGGCTTGACTTATTTAACTTGGGTATATGGCTTGATTATTTTTATGATTGATACTTTCAAGCTAGAAAGTGAAGCAAATTAGTATTAAACTATAATTTTATATTCATGAAGATGTCTTGGTGACATGTTGGTCATGGGTTTGAATCCAGAGATAGTCTCTTTGCATATACAAGGGGAGGACTGTGTACATTATCCTCCCTTACCTTTATGGAGTGAGGAGCCTTTGGGACTGGGTATATTAGTAGTTAGAAATAGTATTCATAAAGATGATATAAGATTAAAAATGAAATCTTTGATGACGAAAATGGTGAATTTTAAGATAACTTATGGTCACCCATTTAAAAATTGACAACTGCAATAGGTAGGCTTGTATATTCAAGGTTATGACAACTGATTTTTAGCTGTTGTTAGACGCTTGGTTTGGGTTTCATAATTGTTTATATTTTGCGTAAGTCTTGTAGTTCAAAACTTTGACTAATGGAATATTATTTTTTTTATTATATTCTACAAACTTTTATATATTCATACGGCATGTGTTCAGTTTAATCTACTCATATTTATGCTTTCATGAAGGAGTTGGAAAATCTTGTTCTTGAGAGAGGCATGTTAATAATAAGAAAACTGTGACACTTAATATTGTCACTTGTCAATAGTAAGTAAATAATAAGCAGAATGGTAGATGCAAAATCTACAGGTTTTCTGCTGATTGATCCAGCATTGACCTGAATGGTAACATATTTACTGCTGGTTTTATGTAGTTTCCATGTTAAATAACAGTACAATAGTCATCTTTTGCTCTATTTTTGTCTTGCCTGCAATATGATCAATTTTGGTTGTGACCATTAAATTGCAGAGGTTGTGTGGAGCAGTGTAAGAAAACTGGATGTGTAGGGGATAGATGCTTTCAACATTGTAAATTCTCATCCGATGGAAAACCAATTGATGGTCCATGGTATATGCATGAACCCCTCTACCTGAGGTGGAAACAATGGGACTGTTGCACCGACTGTAGCTATTACTGTATGCTAGCTAGAGAGGAAGAAAGAACAAAACTTGGTGACAAGCCCGTCAAGTATCATGGAAAATGGCCATTCAGGCGTGTTTATGGAATTCAGGTTCCTTCATGAATCTCTAACTCAAGGTTTAATGGTAATATTGATGAGATTGTTTCAGTTTCTGATCGTGGTGTGGATATATGCTATGTATGATTTCAGGAACCTGTTGCTGTTGCTTTATCTGCCATCAATCTTGCAGTGCAATTTCATGGCTGGGTATCCTTTTTCATTCTTGTGTACTATAAGTTGCCTTTGAGGCCTGATAAGAAGACTTACTATGAGTACACTGGATTGTGGCATATTTATGGGATTCTATCCATGAATTCATGGTTGTGGAGTGCCGTTTTTCATAGTAGGTAAGTTGTTTGCTTAATTTCCTTTGTGGTTTGTGCTGTATGTATAAAATTATAATTCAGTGGTATTGAAGCAATAATCCTCAAAGCACAGTTGTTTGTTGCACTGTGCCTTAATATTGTTAATATTGACCAACATATTTTGGGTATTAATGCTGCCATTTTACTGCTTATTTGTTCAGACATTAGTTTAAAATAGGTGTTCTGTAATTATAATTTAACCTTTTTCTTTTTCCACTTCTGACTTTTGGCGTGTATTTCTACCTTCATTACCTGTAGAGCCGTGGAATTAACAGAGAAGCTGGATCTTTCTTCTGCTGTGGCCTTGCTTGGATTCTCTCTAATTCTAACTATACTGCGAGGTTTTAACGTGAGGGATGAGGCTACACGAGTCATGATTTCTGCTCCCTTGCTTGCTTTTGTGACAACTCATATCATGTATCTCAATTTCTATAAACTTGCTTATGGTAATCTTTTATCTTTAACAAAGTGCTTTCTTTTATACATCTTATAATATTTATGTTCCCAAGAGGAGTCACTCTTGATGCTTACTTGATAGCTTTTGTGACAACATGCATCCATAATCTGAATTTCCTATTTTTTAGCAATGCTGAATAGAGATGGAAGATGCATTTCCTTTTCACATTCATTTAGACCCTTTTTGGCTAAAATTTATAGGAGAAGGAAATTAGATAAAATGAAGTGATTTTCTTCCAGAAGTCAAAATCAATTTGCTAGTGATATTGAAAAATTTATCCAAACAAGATTTTACTAAAAAAATCAAAGTCTAGGGTAATGATGCTGCATTGTTATGGGGGCTTGAGCTGATGTGTTGACTTCTTCCTCCAGGTTTGAACAGGATAGTTTGCATGGGAATGGTTATTGTCCAGCTTCTTATTTGGGCCATTTGGGCCGGTGCTTCGAACCATCCTGCACGATGGAAGTTGTGGACAGTGGTGGTTGGAGGTGCCTTGGCTATGGTGTTGGAAACATATGACTTCCCACCTTACATGGGATATGTGGATGCTCATGCTCTATGGCATGCCACAAGCATTCCTCTCACATTTCTTTGGTGGAGTTTTGTAAGGGATGATGCTGAATTTAGAACCTCAGCTATGCTTAAGAAGGTAAAATAATGCTGATGACACAACATGGCAGAGGTTGGATCAGATGAAGAACATGCTATATGCTGCTACATGCACACTTTGATTTTGTACATCAGAACCTTTTTTTTTTTTTTTTTCTATTTTCCTCGTGCATGCGTTTATTTAAAATGCTTAACACGATGGTTTATGTGCCTTTGATCATGTAACATTTTCTTTTCCTTTTCCTCTTGTATGAGTGGAATTTTAATTAATTTGCAATGCTTTATACCTCTATTCAACACAATTGAAGTTGCTTAGAGTCTAAACCACATTTTAAACAAAATACACTAAACACATATATTAGTGAGACTTTTTAGGTTCAGAGCCCGTTAAGTTATTCAGTATTGAAGCATTTTACAGGTCAAGTGGGGTTATTATGTTTTGAGAAATTGTTTTTCTTTTTTTAATTACTGAAATGTGATCTTTTATTTTTTTTGTTTTAAGAAGCTTATATAAAACAGCTAAAATGGAAAATAAAAAAATGTTTACATTGTTTTTTATATAATTTTTAAAAATATAAAATAAATTAAAACCAAGATTACAATTTTGCAACTAAAAATGAAAATAAAAATTGTTAAAATTTAATAGCCTTAATAATGGTGGTTACACAAAATAATGGGTGGATTATAGTATATTATGCTTTTTGAGACATGCACACTGATATGCTACGAACTACAATTTTTCCATGCTTGAGAGGGTAGTCTTCGTGGTTGCTTTAAGTTAAGACGATGGTTTTGTAGACATTTGTGTCAATGGAGAACTAGCTATCTCGAAAGCTTAAGCTCTTAGTTGAAACAGTTGTGGAAAAAAAGTTTTTATCATTGGTTTTGAGAGGTTTTTATCGTCGGGTTGTGAATTGACATTGACCAAGGCAACGTTGAACATGAAACCGACGTGAATATGATGTCGGTTAAACAACCGACGTCATATAATCCATCATCACGTCGGTTTAAATGAGACACTGACGTTGATGACACATAACACAAAATGATGGACAACACCACGTCGATTGTTTGGTTAAAACTAATGTGGTATTGTCATTTTTTTTGAAAAGAAAAAATTATGAGTTGATAAATCTCTAATAGATACAAGAAAACAGCACAAAAAATTTTAGAATTTTCTAGCAAAATATAGATATGTAAAATCAAAGGCTAAAATATAAAAAAAAATGGATGAAAAATAACAAAAAAATAAAAAAGAAACCCTAAACGATGAAATTTTGAAATTTTCGGAGACCCAACCGCCTTTGGCTATAGGCCAGGGGCTTCGTTACCCCATTTCGAACAACTTTCATTTTTTGAGTGTCTCAATCCGAGCTCTCTATAAAAAATTATGGCCATTTGAAGTTTTTTCACCCAAAATTTTTGAAACCCTAAATCTATGATAAACCTATACAATATAAGAATTCTACCATCAAAATATATACTAAATCAAGATGCTCATAAAAAATTTGGGTTAAAAATAAATTTCTAACTATTTTTAATGAATTTATAAAATTGCTAACCTCTTGCAAAGAGAAGAGGCAAGGGGTGTTGAACTAAATATTCAACCAAGACCACCAAAAAGCTTGCAAACGAACACTACCAATACCACAAAACGCAAATAAAATGTCAATGAATAACCACAATTAGTGAAAGCAAACGAAAATGGAGGAGAAAAGAACAACTAAAAGCTTCAAACGAAGGGTACCTCGAACGGAGCTTGAAATGAAAATGTCACTGTTCAAATGAAGCTCTCAACGTAAATGAAGGACCAAGAGTGAAATGGAGCTGGATGGAGAACTTAAGGAGCTCGAAATGCAACAAAAAGACTCCGAAACAGTGCAGGGCGCGCAATGGAGGGAGAAGAAAAGTGAAAGTGAAAACACATGGGTTGTGTTTAAACAGGCAACACCACTTCGGTTCTAAGCTTCTAACCGACATGATGTATGACCTGACCTGAAAACCCAAATTCAATTTTGATGCACCGCAACGTCGATTTTGAGTTTCTAACCGACATTGTGCTGAATCCTAATTTTACCCAATTTTTTGAACAAATTATCAAAGTGAGCATGACGTTGGTTGGATTCCCAGAACCGACATCATGGATATACATACCACGTCGGTTAGAAGCCCATAACCGACGTGGTGGCTCACCCGCCAATTTAAAATTTTAAAATTTTGAATTTTTATTTTTTACTACCTTTTTCATGTTGGTTTTGTTGGTTAACCGACGTGATGTTCACATCACAATGTGATTTTGCTCCAATCACGTTATGAATGTTCTATTTACAAAATTGTCACTATATTTTTTACAACGTCATTTTCGCTTTTAACCGTCTTTATGCTCAGATGTTAAAAACTGATTTTCTACTAGTAAAAATACATAATTAGTTTTTCTTTTTTTTTTTAATACAATTAGCATATATCATGAATGAACCATCTTAAGCTATTAAATAAAGATGCATGAATGGCTTTCTAAGAGTAGTTTTAATTGTGTAGATGTACTATGAACAAGGCTTTGCAGCTGATCTATTTATTCAAGTGGTTAAACCTTGTTCTAAGTAATGATCCCATGTTTGATTCTAAAAGGGTATTTGCACAAGACAGTTTGTGGTTTTGTCTTGACAATGTTCTGTTGTTGCTTCATCCCTTTATGCTATTTGTGATGGAGGATTCACCAAGGGAATTCTAAGAGGGTCGATAGATAGTGTGTTTGGTTTGGCACCCAGGGACCTAAAACACAGCGAGTCAAGAAACTAATTAAGTTTATCTTGTTTATCGTGATAGTTCTGTATATGATACATCAATGTCCTTTGCATTTTCATTTTCATTTTTATAGGATTTTATTAATCGAATACTCAAGTAATGCTTAATTGCAAACACACCACTGTGAACGACTTTACATTTAATTGAAAAGTCTTGACTTTTATAATAATTATTTTAAAATTTATATTTAAAGCAATTTCTAATTAATTGATAAAAGTTTTAAATACTGTGCATGAACAAAATTTATCTAATTACAAACTATTTGTATGTTAAGTTAGTCAACTTGTTAAATAATTATTTTAAAAGTTATTAATTCCAGATGATATCTAATTAACAGTATGTGCAAGTTTTTGTATTCACAGTACAAAAAATAAAAATCCGGTTTTTTTACTGCATATATCAAAATTAAACTCAAAAGTTTATGTACGAACAGATAATTTAAAAACCATAATACTAGAAAAAATATCCATATTGTTGGCACACAATCAGCCATGAATCAGTTGTTAGTATCTCTCAGAAGTTGAAAACTTACACGCCACAATATTTGTTAACTTGGTTTTGGCTATTTTAAGAGTCTTCAAACCGTGGTACAAGCGTGTTCAAGTGGGCAAAACGTGACTCAAATGGTAAGAGAGAGAAAGGGATCTTGGTTTCCAAAGGAAAGTTTGAAGACATACTTTCTATTCCAAGAATTTATCGTCAATTATTGCAGCATTATTGCGGCGTCAGGAGTCAATTTTCTCAACATGCTTCAATCTTGAAGAACTGTTGAGATTATTACAAGTTTCTATTTGGAATAGGTTGACTCAATCCAACTCAAATCAGGTCAAGGAGTTCTAATTCTTATCTGCTTTTTCCAAGCTTACCTTGCATGTGTGGTCCTAGCTTGTTGATGACCCATCTTACACTTGGCAAAACAATAAGGGTCAGCCATTACGGTTGAGTCTGAGGTTCACCTTTCACATACACACGTTGCTATTCCACTTTAACAAACACTAATAACCGCAAACCTTTATTACTTTACATATATAAACTTGAAGGGAAGCACTTGATACATAATATACTTTGACAAAAAGGGTTACAAAAGAAAATCCTTTTAGTCCCTTTCAATCTTTCTACCTATAACTGGTATCCGTACTACTATTAAAAATTTCAGTACAGACACTCCACACTCCACACTCCAAAACTTGCAACAAAAACCAAAGCAAACAAGTTCTTAAATTGAGAAACTCCATAGTGACACCTCACTATCTTGAACGCCAAAGTCAGCATCTTCGTACTCATACGCCAAGCAATGTGATGGGGACATGAGTACCATGTTCCTGAGCAACTCAGGCATATCCAACTCTTGCTCTTCTTGATCTTCCTCCATGTAAAACACACCTTGTTCCATCGTTGTTTTTGTCATTGTCACCGCCTCCACGCATTCTTGCCTTGTGTTAGTGTTTTTCTGGTCTGGTCTGAAAGCTTCAGCAGCTTCTGCTGCTGCCTTTTGGATATCTTTGGCGCTGGCACTGGCCGGGGCTGGTAACCGCCACCTCGAGTCGGCAAAGTTGAGACACGCATACCGACCCCTGAGAGCCATCGCCGCCACATCGTGTGCCCGCGCCGCCATCTCCGGGGTGGGAAAAGTCCCTAGCCAAATCCTGCTTTTTTTGTTGGGCTCCCTCACCTCGCACACCCATTTGTCCGAGTTCCTCCTCCTCACTCCCCGGTACACGGGGTGGCGCGTCTCCCGGAACTTCTTCCGGCCTGCCCTCTTCTTGGGATGCCTCACTGCCAAGCGAACCTCCTCGTCGGAGAATGCCACACGGCGAGAACTATCCGAAGGTGGCGATAAGGAATCCAAGGAAGAGGAGAGCTCAGAGGAAACATGGTAGAATCCGAACATAGTATACCAGAAAGAGCAAGTTGAAAACTTTTGGTTGTAGTGTTTTGGATAGGGGAAGTGGGAAGTGGGAAGTGGAGTGAGTAGAATGATGAAAAGGGTGTTTTGAAGTTGTTCTCTTTTGCGATAATGGTTTTTTTGGTGAAGCATATATAGATGAAGGGTGGGTTTGGAGAGAGAAAGAGGGAACACGGAGTGTGAGAGTGAGATTTAGAGTGTTTAGAGGAGCCAGCTGGTTGGCCAGTCGGGGGTGCTTGTGATTGGGTTTTGACTCACTCTGAAAGTGACAGAGGAAAGTGACGAGAAAAGTGAGGGAGTGAGTGAGGGACAAATGAGGGAGTTAATAGGACACGTGTGTGTTTGACAGAGTCATTGGATATTGTGTGGGATTGTGGAACAGTGACACAGTACCAGGATCTTCCCAAAATGATTTTTCAAAGGAAATAGCTTTTGACAAATATTTATTTTACAACTGCTTTTTGATAAAGTATTATATTAATAACATAATAATTTATTTAGGTATGAAATGAGGATAGAACACAATTATCAGCGTTGAAGTATTCATCCTCCTTCTCAAAATACATAGATAAATAAAATAACTAACATTTTTGTTTATGAAAAAAAAATTATGATCGCATTTGTACTGCAACAATCATTAAAATACGTAAATTTATTTCTTTATGTTTTATTCTTTCTTTTTTTCTAAAAGTTTTCATCTGTGTTGAATAAGGTAAAAAAATTCAAAATTATAGAATATCTAGGTTTATTCTCATTATTTATTTATTCATCATCAAAATGTATTATTGTAAGATCTCAAAAGATGAAACAAACCTCTTTTTTCGAAGGATTTTAAAACTCAATCCCACCTTAATCTTTATCCTCATTGTTATCAACATTGTTAATTGAATTCTTTTACATTTTTATTTATTAAAGATGTTTATCTTTTAATACTATTCTCGTATCTAAATTTTGGAGGTTTAACTCTGTATTATATTTCAATCCTAAGTGAGCACATATATTCTACCAACAAGGCTTTAGGTAACTTTCTGATACTAAAGGTTATTCGTAATTCTACGTAGCTTCAAATTCTTGTCTAATCCCCTAAAAATCCTACCAACATCCTATCAAAAGGTTTTAGACAATTTCTTGGGATATTGAGTCATTTAAAAATTCTAATATAGTATTTCGATCGAGTTCCCGTGTTCGGCCAAGACTTAATGTACATCAACAAATATCATTATAATATCACCCTCATGTGGTACCACACCACTGGAGTCCCCTCACAAAGGCTTTCACAAACATTAGCTCATTAAGTTGTGGAATTTTTATATCATATAGCAAAATCTTCTTAAGTACTCCTTTAACAACTCACACTATATTGTTTCACATTAAAAATATCACTAATTTTAGGCGATTTTGATTTATTTTTCACAAATTGAACAACAAATATTTTGGAAAAATCTCTAAACAATTTGACTATTCTTGTCAGGAGAGTGTTAAAATACTCTAGTGTTGTGCCAATTAAGGTACTGACAAATATATTACATTTTACTCCCTTTATTCCTCCACTAATCAACATTTGGGTCTAAAAAGTTTTAATTTAGGGTTTCGAATCTTGAGAGCTAGAGAATTGGTCAATCTTAGAGACTAAATAATGAACCAGAATTGGTTCATTGATGACCTTCGACCAAAAAACTGAAACTCATTTGGTTCATTGATGACCTTTCGACAAAAAAACTGAAACTCATGTTGAGTAGATTTAACTTCAAGGTCATGCCTCCTATCATCTCCTTGCTAAAGTGCTCATTGTAACTCTTTATTTTGCCTGCACAGTTCCTCTTGCTCATGTTGAGTTGTCTTAGCTCTTCGTCGTGCCCCCTCTACTTGCTAGTTCAAGTCATTCATCATTTATATGATTTGTTGTACATTGTGTGTATATATGCAATTATGTTGAGAAGTTGAACGTGATCTTTGCATGATGTACCCATAACTCTTTTAACATTAATCTCTTATGAAGCGGATTAGCTTTACATGTTCTATAATGAGTGAAAAAATGTTCTAGCGAAAGATAAAGTGTTCTTAAACTAGAAGCATTAAAAGAGCATTTCAATTTGAGTTATTTATAGGTGTTAAAAAGAGTTAATATCAACCCTTTCTTGGATAGTTGGTATTGCTAAACAATATAGTGCCAACTAGCGATCCTTGTTGATGTGGTAATCCAATCTCAATTCTACAAAACCAATGATGAGAAATTCCAAGCCCACGAAGCAAAAAATGAAGTTCAGGATCCAATTCAAGACTTAGGTAGGCTCATGACTAGAGGAAGGCTTAAGAAGACCCAAGAAGTTTTGCAGCATAAGGTGGCCCATCTACTGAAGGCACAACTATTGAAGGACAACCATATGAAGGAGACTAGGCTGATTATATATCTAATGGGATTGGAGAACTAAGAGAAAGGCTAATAAGGATTTTATTTATTTATTTTATTTACTTTCAAATGAGGCAAACTCATAACTTAAATTTGTATTTAAACATCTTGGAGAATTAAGAAGGACACACAATACATTTTGCAACTTGGTGAGAGTGAATCTTTTGGGTTCTTGGCTAAACCAACTCTTATTAAGGGTTTTTCATTCCCTTGTGGCTTCTCTGCGGCTTATCTTCTTCTATGGAAGAGGCACTGCTTATTCCTATCAATCATTTTACCTAAGGTCCTTATTTCTAATAAATTCAATTTCCTACTCTATATCAGTCTGTTCTTGAATCCCAACAGACATGTTCACATCACTTGTCTTAAGTTAATGCTATGATAACAAAGTTGTGTTATATGTGATACCCCTTGTGGTTAGTTGTCAATTGTGGGCGCATAAGTATCTCAACTAAATTTTCAATAATAGGTTGTCACCCTCTTATTCAATGAAAGAGTCAAATCTTGCCATATGAAGGAGGGTCACATTGGGCACATGCTAACACATGCCTAAATTCACTTGGGACTCATTGTTATTGACCAGATCCAAGTAAATGAAAGCAATCAATACACAACTTCTTCAACTCAAACCTTAAAGGTGAATGACTTAAAACTAGGATCTAATTATGTTGGAGATCTCATATCGGCTAGAGATAAGACGAATGTACAATATATAAATAGGGACAATCCCCACCTTAGAAGTTGGTTTAATGAGGATGATTTGGGCTTAAACTCACTTTTTAATATAATATCAGAGCTTATCATAGTTGATACGGAATCCCCAAGGTCGGAAACGTCTATGGTAATGGAGGAAAAGCTTGGATTGTAGGATCGTTCCACCTAAGCTTCAAATAAGAGCTCTTGGATGAACGTGATCTTCAAAAGTTTGCAAAAAAACTCGGAAACAAAACAATTAAAGGAAATCCGAGAAACAAAGATAATGCTAAGAATTAGAACAACACTTTGTGCCACCCAAATTCATGAGATAAGCAAAACAGTAATTCGCCACTTCTGACCTAGCCCACAAGATAAGAATCAATGCTAAGAATTAGGAAGGACGTTGCATTGCTCAAATCTATGAAATAAGCAAGATGACAAATCGCTACTTGTGACCTAGCTCACAAGATAAGAAACCCCAAGAGAGAAACTCTTCACTTCCCTTCGATAACCCTCATGCGCTACCAAGACATAAGCTATGAAGTGTCACTCTTGGACAAGCAAAGGAGAAATACCACTTGAGATATGACACACTCAAGATTTTCAAAAAAAATTATTTATCAATCCAAATATACCAAAATGAGTACAATAGATGTCTTTATACAGAATTCATGGTGGAAGAGTAATAAACAAATCCCTTCATTTTTTATGTTTATGTCCAAACTAAACATAGAAAAATATAAGGAAAATTACATTTACTTTTATTTTTTTAGATCACATCACTAGTAATATTTGTTGGACCTATCGTGTCAATCGCTATCGATCCACTCACAAATATCTAGTCTCACACCTCAATGTGAGAGTATTAGAGATATTACATTGACTAGAAATAAGATCAATGTACAACAATTATATATATATATATATATATATATATATATATATATATATATATATATATATGATAATCTTCACTTTATAAACCAATTTTATGATCACAAGTTATGTTTAGACTTACTTGTTAATAAATTTAATTTGAATACCAAGAAAGTAAGATAATACACTTATTAATATGAATGTAATAAGGAGAAAGAAAAAAATAATGAATATTTAGTCACATAAACAAATATCTAATCTTATCCACGAAATAAACATATCTTAATATAGGTGGGAATTTTTAAAGATATTATATCAACTAAAAATAAAATACTATATAATAGAGATAATTTTTATCTTACAAATCAATTTTAAGATAATATACCATATATAGATGGAGACCATCCTTATTTTATAAATTAATTTTGTGACAATGAGTTGTGTTTAAATTTAAGGTATAATTGATATGAATGTATTTAGGAGAAAGAAAATAATGAATATTGGAAGTAAAAAGTAATGGTTCTAAGTTGTGGAGGTACGAGGTGAAGGCAACTAGGGTGAGTGGATAGAAACACTTGACAAGAGGTTGTTTTCTTTAGCATGAGAGGAGACTAAGTTAAGGTTAGCTGGAGTCCCGTATGGAAAGTGATAGATGTTTGGGAAAAAGAAGGACAACTACTGTACAGGGTTGCATCTTACAACTCCAACGCATTGCGCGTTTCTTCTTCTTTCTTGCTAGGTTCCCATCACTTCATGCATTCTTAACTTGCAAACCTCAGAATATACTAAAGTACTACTTTCAAAATTCGTACATCACTTTCAAGACTATTCTAACATTATTTAAGACTTTTCTTTTGTATACACTAATAGTAATAACATGTTTCAACATAGGGTCTTGTAAACTATCAAAATTAACTATTATTAGACTAATTATAAGTATAAGAGTGTGTTTGAAGGATAAAAATATATTAATGGTGCTTTGGGTTACTTATAAAATTATTTAATAGCTAATCACAAATTATATTATATATAGTTGGTTATTGTGTAATCGATTTTAACGTGAGTAGATTTTATTTAGGTAATTTTTTAGAAAAGTAGTAAGATAATGTTTTAATATAATAAAACAAACATATTTTCTTACCGTAAATTAAAAAAAAAAAAAGAGAAAAGAAAAATTGTCGAGAAAGTTGGTGCTAATTTGGAGATAACATTTCTGAGGAAAAAAACAATTTCAGATTATTGAAATAATTTATTATAAGCACGACTAGTTTTTTATTGTGTTGAAACGTGATGGTAGGATGATTAATTTCATTTGGAAGCCGTTAAAAAATGAAGGTTTGGATAGCAAATTACAAAAAGGAGTGTGCTTAAGAGGAAAAAATTGTTGAGAAATTTGCGGATAATTAAAAGATAATATGTTTAAGTAAAAAAAAAAAACTGTTAAAAAGTCGTAAGTTATATATTTCTCATCAAACTTAAGAAAATATTCTAAAACAAATTTAATATTCTCAAATAACTTTTTGCAAAAAAAAAATACAACTAAAATTCAAAATTTTAAGCTATCTCAAACATATTTAACTTTAGGAGTGAATTTAGTTGTCAACAAAAACACAATGAATTACCATGTACTCTACTATAGAGGTAGATTTTTAGTTGTCAACATGTTAATTATTGTGTGTGCTTTCTATGTCATCTAAGATATTGTTAAACTTGTTTGGTCAATCTTGTCTCAAACCTAACACTATTATCTGTCAAGTATTTTTTTTCCTTCTACAATATGGGATAAGTTCTTAACCGTGTTTGCTTCGTGTTCATGATTTTCCCTAATCATGTAAAAACAAAAAAGTAGTAAATATTTATTAAGAGTGGCTTTTGGAAAGTATTTTAAAAATCAATATCTCCTTTTCAATATTAAAAATCAGAGTTCAGAATATTCCTAAGTTGTCTTGACTTTTTTTTTTAGTTTTTGTATCAATAAATCATGTTATTATTTGCGTTTGTTTCTTGATTTCACTTTCTACGCTCAATTTTTAAAAAATATTTTGTAAAATAAATTTTAAAAAATTAAGTAAAAAATACTAATTTACACAAAAATAAAAATATTTTTTATATACGATTTAGATCATTTAAATAAATCAATATCACAATGAGTGAAAAATTTGATAGATTTTCAACACGGCTTTGGTCTCTTGGTATTCTAAGTTTGACACGTAAGAAAGCTTGACATGTGTGTGTCACGTGTCACGTTTCTGAATCCACGGTTGACAGTTAATAACCGCCCATTGATTTTTCTTATTATCATCAACTTTTGTAAGTTATTATTTATTTAATTTAATATTAGAAGCATCGAAGTCTGAGAATGAAACAGAGGAGACAGTTAGATATTGGAACAGTAGAGACTACAGTTAATTGCATTCATTTTCCGCGTAAACGCGTATCTTCGTGGGTCCAACTAATTAATTAGGTTCTTCTGCTGTATTAACTATATTTCAAATCAGTTGTAATTTTAGATTTTTTTAATTTATATATTGTCGTTTATAATGTATTGTTAAACTTTTCTAATTTGTTCTCATATAAATTAATATTTTCATTAAAGAACCACCATAAATGCTTTATTATTTATTTAAAGCTTAAATATATCGTTCTTATAAAAACGCCTATCGTTTTATTTTAAAAAGAATTAAATAACTGTTTTAGTCCTTATAAAATATGTGATTTTAGGTTTTAATTTCTGTAAAATATTTTGTAGTTATTTTCTTTAAATCGTTACTTTTAATCTTTAATATTCATTTTAAGATAGATAAATAATATATACAATAGAGTAGGTAAAGAAAATAAATATAATGAACAGAAACAAACCAAAAATAAAATGGATTAGTGGTTTTATTTTAAAATAAAAAGAAACAGGAAAGTATAAAATAAAAATAATTAAAATTAATGAATGGCATAATCGATTATTTATGCGTGTTGAAAAATGAAAAAAATAAATGATTATGTTTGATTTTTTTTCTGTTATATTATTGTGATGATGGATATTTTTTCACTTTATCGAGCATGCTGATTTTATTTTTATATATCTTTTTAAAATTTTAGTTCAATCAGAGGCATCCACAAAGAAGTTTATCATAACTGATTCGGTTATAGGAGAATAATTTGTTGATTAATTTTAATATTTAATTTCTTTTATATATTATATATATAAATTTTAAAGTATATATATCTAAAAAATTAGTAACTTTTATTCATATAAAAAATAATAGTTAGTCAATAATATTTTTCTTTATATTTGGGACAAATTCCAGTATGTTACGTCCTTTTTCTTTATTACATAATAAAGGTATTATCCATTTAGTTTTTGCATCGATTAAAATTAATATTTTTCTCCTTGTATGATGATTAAAATTAATTAAAATGAATCTCAGTACGCTTTCTATGACGATTCTTTATTTGATACAAATATGTTTGAAAATTATTTCGATCAAGGTATTGAATTGACCATTTGACTAAAATAAATATTTTGATAAATGAGTTCATATTATGATGACTGCACATGACATTTTCAATATATAATATTTGAGGTCATAATATATTATATATATATTTTTTATTTTATGTAATATTTCAACGACAAAAAATCGTTTATCATCTATATGAGACTTCTACCCATAACGTTTTTTTTTTTCAATGATATATATAATTTCTAAGTATAAACTCATGTAAATGAACAAATTAAAGTTTTAAAATAAAATAGTCTTAGGAACTAAAATGAACATTACAAGTTTTTCATAATATAGATTCTATTAAAATTTAAAACAATTACTCGAAATAAAATAAAAATAAATAAATAATCATTTGTCTAAATGTTACACTTAATTAGAGTATTAGGTAAATAAAGATGAAGAAAGTCTAATTTGTATCCCACAACATTTTTTATTTTTAGAATAGTGTTTAGTCTCAACCTAAATAAAAAATAAATTGTATTAGGCAGACTTATTTGGTCAAAAACAATATCATTAAGGTTAAGGATGAGGACATAGCGGTTTAGGACAATGACTACGCAACTTGGAACAAGATTAAATATTTTGAATCCAATCTTGAAAAAATAAACTTGAAAGCACTGACATATCAGCGGCCTTGTTAGTCTGAGAGTAATTATTCAAATCCTAGTTAATATTGACAGTAATGATGCAAATCTGACAAGAGAAAAGTTACTTTGTCAATACCAATTTATAACCAGCACTCGACTCCCGTTTACTTATTTTGGCATCAGAGACTTTTTTGTAGGGACTCTTCTTGCCTATGGAACGAAAGACTAAGAAATACCATTAAGAGAACGATCAACAATTATTCAAGACCGATATCACTAACGACAATGTCTGCAAGTCGAAGACCCCTCTTCGATCTTGTAAGAACATAAATAATGTGAAAAATATATCTTACACATATTAGATGCCTATATCAAGGTAAAAAATAAGAACATTGGAGTAAAACTTAACATACACCAACATATGCTCAATTACAAACTAATCAATGGACTTAAATGCACAAATGTTTTCTTATCTAAATCTATGTGGTACTATTATCTTAGCGGTGAACTTTAAGTTTAATTCCACTTTAAAAAATCAATTTATAACACACATCGCTTATGTCGAGGTTAAGTACGTGGGACTAGGTATTTATGGATGGTCTAATAGCGACTTGATAATAGGTGGTACAATAGGTCCATCAAACCTCGTTGATATAAGCTCTAAATGACTCTGATACCATCTTAAGAAGTAGATTTTAAGTCAAACTCAATCTTATGAAATTAGCTTGTAAGGTCAGGTTTGCACCTACTTATATAATGTGAATTGGCCTTATCTAGTCAATATGATATTTCTAACACACTTTCCTCACACCGAGATTGTCAACTTGTGGGTGGGACTAGATATTTATGGGTAGTCCGATAGGGAGTGATACAATAGGCCTATCAAACTTTACTAGGATAGACTTTGATGTCATCTTAAGAAATAAACTTGAAGCCTAACTCAACCTTACAAAAGTGGCTTGTAAGTGCAAAGTTTGCATCAACTTATATACTATGACTTGGTTTTATTTCTAATCAATCTGAGAACTCCCATACATAAACCATTCATGTTAGAGGTGACATCAATTGACTCATGATAGAGGCTAAGTAGGCTAAGTAACACTGAAATAGTGGGGACTTGGACTGATACACTCTTAAGTAAAAAAAGTTGTGCATTGATTTGTGGGTAATACAAATTATCTCGTGATGAAGGTCAGGTGAGTCCCATTGTTGCATCTAGATTCATGACGGGACGACAAAAAAAACTTTGAAAAACATAGGAGTGATCACCATAGTTTATCAAGGAAAACTAAAAAAAATATTTAAATGAAATGATCTACAAAGTCGGACGTGTAGGGAAGGTGTTAGCACACTACAACTCTCATCCTAAGACGGTACCTTTAATTAAATGTTCAAAACAAATGTGATTTGGAAAATGTTTATTTTTTTCATAAACAAATAAAATGCGTGTAAAAAATAAAGAAAATATTTTTGAAATGTTTTATTTGAGTCCGACAAAGATTAACCTACATATTTCATTCACAACGAAAAATCAGAGATTTTGTAGTTCTTGACGAGAAAAGATGTTTTTTTAAGAAATGTTAAAATGATTGATCTTACTCCTACGTAATTTTTTTAAATTTTTAATATTTTGTTAGGTTTGACGATCTTTGTGAACCACGTCAAGTAAAATATAAAATAATGCGAGCAAGTATCCTTAATACTTTTATAAATTTACACTAAGTAGAGTTACTGCAAACTATACATTAATATTGTTAACGGTTTGCGTGAATTTTATTTGTAAGAAAAAAATTTGATGGAAAAATGAAAAATGAAGTATAAGATGATGCGTATAATTATACAAATACTCAACAGTTGTTTTTTATTTTTTATTAAAAAATGTATTATTTTATGGTGGTCGAATATAGAAAACAAGTGGCAAATAACAGAAATGTTGTGCCAAATGAAGGCCCAGAGTCTCTTTTTAAAACAGCAAATCTGGTGGTGTATATATAGAAACCAAATGGCAAATAACAGAAATGGTGAGCGGAAACGGACTGGCCCAAACGTTCTAAAAAGACAACCTGTTAGGAGGTGTGTTTATAAAATGAGCCTTATCGAAAACGGGCCAATGTACAGGCCCAGATTTTGTAGAAAGAAATAAAGGGGGTCCTGAAAGAAAAAGGAGCCCAAATAAAAAGATTCTTTAGCACGAAAATGGAAGTGCAAGAAAAAGGATATATATGCCAAACCGTCACACACAGCCTCAACCATCACCATAATTCTCACACAGTAGCATGCCCAAATCCATAATTTCATCCTATTCATCTTCTAAATAATATTTTTAATTTTTTTTATCTGATGCGTTCCTATTATGGACCATCCAACTATTCTGGTTTGTTTTTTCAGAAAATAAAAAATAAATATATATTTTTAAAATTGAAGTAGTGCTAATAAGATCAATTTTAATTTTAAATATAATTATTTAATATATAGAAATTATAATACATTTATATATCTTAATAAAAATGTTTTTCTAATACATTTATTTTATTTTTAAGAAAATTATTATTTTATAAAACAAGTACGCCTATAAACTTATGGGCTAGGGCTACAACTTAGAGAGGAATTTTGCTTCCTGCACCCCCGATTTTTCGACCAGTACCCTCTTAATTGAGTGAAATAAGAGAATTGTCTTCATAGGTTTTACATTTTTCTCTCTTTCGTTCCTCTTTTTTCTTTCCTGCTTTGCTAACACATTACGAAAAAAAAAAGCTCGTCCATAAAAAGCTCCTTCAAGAATATATTTCATGTGTAAAGAAAAGCTTGTTATAAAAAACCTATTTTGAAAAATGAATTCTGGAAGGTGTTATGTACATTTTGAAAAGCTTATTTCGAAAATCCTATTCCCAAAAACTTATCCTAGAATGTATTTTATGCATTCAAAACATCTTATTGTATTTATGGAAATCCTGTTCTTGAAAATTTGGAAATCTCATTTCAGCAATTCTAGAAAGTGTGTTTCAGAAAATTTCTGAAATGAGTAATTTAGAAATCACATTCAAGAAGGGTAAAGTGATCATTTTAAAAATTTTGGAGGTGCGGGAAGAAAAATGGTATTGCAGGAAGAAATATCTCTAATAGAGGGTAAAAAAATGGTTCGGTCCAATTTAAGTGTTTTTTTTTTTTTTCGCTTTTACATGACCTCGTTTTATGAATTTTATTTTTCAGCTAGCCCTTCAGATCAAGTTAATTTTAATAACTTTATATGTAAGTATATATAACATTTAAGAATATGATGCTTAAATGCACAATAGAAGAAATATAAAACTTATTAAATAGTTTTTTACTCTTAGTACTTGTTATAAAATTTATAATTTTAAAAGAATTGTGAAACTAAAAGCAAAACAGAACTCAAATTCGTCCTAAAAATAATCTTGAACATATGCTCAAACTTAAACTCATACAAATCAATTTTAAGGTAGATTAAGTTATCGAATTAGGTTAAGCTAATGGATTAGGTTGGTTCACACTTATTGTACAACAAAAGTGTCTAAAAATATTTGAGTTTATTAAAAAATATTACCTTAAATACTTTAAATGAATGTCTTTGTTTCAACAATTAGTTTTTACATTCTAAGATATGGTATGAGTTCAAAATGGTTGCTAGATGCGTTTTGGCATAAACGCATTACTTAAAGGTATGACAAAGAATCTCCAATGTAGTAGTACTCTTTCACATTTTTTCCAACTTTGACAAAAAATATTATTTTGACTGAATTCAGATATATGTATGAATCCTTATTTTCTTAAATAGGGATGGGCAACCTGTTCTTGTTACATTTTTTTTATATAATTTTATTCCAACATACATGTTAAAGATGTATTGTCATACTTTTTTTAAAATATAAATTATTCAGTTTAATACTTAAATATTATAAATAATAATAATTATTATTATAATAGTTTAAAAATATATATTTAACTAAAAATATATTATAATAGATTAGGTTTATATATAAAAGCACATTCTTACATTCTTTATCATATTTTAAAGAAAATATATTAATATTACATATTTAAAAGGGTTAAATTATAGTAGATTGTAGTTTGTTTGGATAATGAAATAAATCTTTTATCAAGTATTAACATAATCTGTTGTACAAGTCAGTTGGTTTAACTGAATTAGTTCTAGTTTTATGTTAGTATAGCTCAATTAGTTTTGTTTTGATAAGCTGACATAGCTTTTTTTAGTATAACTGAATTAGTATTCCATCTAGTTATAGAAATCTATTGGTCTAACAGAATTAGTTTTAGTTTTTTCCTTGATATAACTGAATTATTATTCCATGTTTAAATTGTTAATTTGTTAGACTAGTGTTAGTGTCATCTTTCACCTTATATATATATATATATATATATATATATTAACTCTATGAGTCATTAAGCTTATTTGAATTAATTTATAATATTTATTTCATTTCATTACCTTCAAATGATCTATTTTATTCTTTTAGTAAGATGAAACTCTCTGTATATTTATTAATTACACATATTCAAAATCATTAGAATTTAGCTAGAAAGGTTTTCCAAAATTAAAATATAGAAATTTCTAAAGCTTATATTTTCTAGCATCCTTAAAATAAACCAATATAACCGTAAAGGCAATCATATCTCTTATTTTTTTATCCATAATAACTAAATTCACATCAAGTTTATCACTTTACTATTAAATCATTTAAATTAATACTTGAACTCATATATCTTATTTTTAATATAAATATACCATTATCTAAATAGGAGTTTCACTAATTTAGACTATAAAGTCTATAGATATTATTGTTTCTTAAATTCGTTGTAAACCAATAATTATCAAAATGAGTTATCAATTCATCATTAATATAATCCATACATGAACATCATTTTATTAATTTTAAAATAAAACAAGTAATAACTAAATGTCTTGACACACACATATATATTTATATATATATATATATATATATATATATATATATATATATATATATATATTTTATTTTTTTTTTTAAAACCTAATTCACTATTGGTGAAAGACTAGCACAACGAAGGATTTGTATGGCTTTGTTGTAGTCTTGTTCTTCAATACATGACAAAGATTTGAAGAGAAAGAAAATGCAATTTGTGATAAATTCAAATTGTGGAGGATTGATGAATAGCTTATGATGCTTCATGTGTCAATGTTAGGTCTATTGTTCTCAGAAGGTGCCAAGTTTATTGGTCGGCCTCTTAATGTGGGCCTATGATTGGGCTTCCTATTCTCTAGTTTTATAGCCTCAACGATGGAACAAGATATAGGTCATCATTTCATTCTAAGTTACGACAATATGTACACTGGGATATACACAGCCTCGTACAAATACAATACACTGTTTTTAAAATATCTCTTCCACTCAATTTTAGTAAATTTAAGATAATTTTTTTGTGATATTTATGTTTAAGTGCCTTGTGTATGTGCTTTTGGGCTTCAAATAATACCATTTATGAAATAACCCGAGAGCTTAAATTAATTGCATTAGTGATAATGCATGCTTAATTTGTCTCTTTATAACAGGTATCCTCTTACAAAGATAATCACATGAAACAAACAAAAATAAATAAAAAAATATACTAATTTAGTGAACTTTGAATACCTATCAATGTATATTTTAACAAATTTCAATATTTTCTAAAAGGATAAGAGAAAGATATTTGTGGGTAAGTTCCATTTTAAAGTAATGTAGAGGCTCTACCTAGGGTATATATATATGTGGAAAACATATGAGGATATAGTTTTTCAATTATTAATATTTTTTTTTCATATAGAAGATATATTTTCTTAGAGTATATATCCTTTTATAACATATGTGCCCTTTATATTGGAGGCACCAAAAATGGTAAATTTAGAACCTCTCTATGTGGGTTAGTTGAAGTTGAAGATGGTGATGTTCACTGGTGTTGGAATTGGACCCTCACTTCCATTGCAAGAGAATAATCACAAAGTGTGGATAACGTCTTCCTCCACCTCACATACCTCAATCCAAGGTATCCAAAAAAAAAAAAAAAAAAAGAAAAAAAAAAAAAAAAAAAAAGAAAAAAAAAAACGGTGTTGAGATAGGTCCTACGATTAAAAGTTACGAACCTTCTTCTAATGACACGTGTCACTTAGTTATGGCAGGGTCCATGTTTCAAAACACAAGTACGTGATTCTATGTAGTTTATTTACACTAAAAATGTTAAATTTGCAAGATGAATTTTATCATAAAAATTTTATGATAAACTAATTTTAATTACAAAAATGTTAATTCTAAATAAGTCTTAATTTTCAATAGAAATACATTTTTCAATCAAATTTAAACTTTGGTTTATAATACCGTATAGGAGTAGTTTTTTTGTACTAAACTCAATCTCTATTAATTAAAAAGTCAATAAATGTATTATATACAGTCAGTCACTTACGATTTAAAATTGTAAAAGATAATTTAGGTACACTTTCAGCGCATTTATTAGGGTTTCTTTTGTAGATTTAGGATTAAAGATATATATAATTAGTAAACATGTGGATGTAATTAACTTAATCTAAGCTTGACTTATATTTATTTACCAATACTTACTTAATGAGCAACTTATTTTCTTTTATATGTATTTTAGAAAAGAAAACAAAGGAAAAACTTGGAAAACTAGAAAAAGTACACAACGAATTGATTTTTTTTTGTATAAAATTATTAATCAAAATTATGCGTTGTGCTTATAAGTTTACAAAACTATTGAACTTGTGCACAGTTCAAACTTAATACTCCAAACGTTTTACCATTATCTCACAAATACAATATCAAGATTGATATAATACACAGAGTTGGGTATGTTGGGATTTAAACTTTAATCCCCCAGCGGAAACTTACACCGGAATGGCAGTGGTAAAAGAAAATATTATTACCGACAGTAAAATTTGTAGCGCCGGTAAATGGTAAATTACAGTTACCACAATAA
>Ga0209489_103432_pt1 | contig 30903 bp, 16 predicted proteins | sample SiratrowhiteBW_FD_187527 | JGI IMG/M metagenome (GOLD analysis project Ga0209489, IMG submission 187527) | Root nodule microbial communities of legume samples collected from California, USA - Siratro white BW (SPAdes) (version 2) | ecosystem: Host-associated > Plants > Roots > Nodule | place...
ATATATATATTCTTGTTGATAAAAAATAACACAAATACTATTCATTCTTAATTCGTCCATTCCAACCTTGTTCACTTTTATATAATTAAAAAAATATATATACTACTTTTTTTTAATTTTCTCTTTCATTTTATATCCATTTACTAAATTAATATACGTATGTACGGTATCTCTAGCCATACTTATAATAATATTAATGCTTAGATCTCATTTTAAAGTAAAACAAAACCCTAGAATACATTATCTAAAATAAATAAACAAGATCCATAACCCATACGTCTAAAGTTCAATTGTTCAATATTAAAAAAATGTCAGTAGCTGCAACACAAGATGTTAAATTATTCATTAGCTGCAAAATAAGATGTTAAATTATTCTGTTATGGATGATCCACTTATTATGTTGGCACGACCAACTTGATTCAAGAGTTCACAACTCATCCAATACATTGAGTCTAAAAGTATAAATTTGAGTATGATTGGCCGGATTTTTAAATCCTCTTTTGTTCACAATGAATACTGGGTCGGATTAACAAACGTATTATTCTACTAAATTAAACACTTACTTTTCCTTCAATTTTTTCTTATTTTAATTAGCTTTTACCTTAGAAACCGGATTTAATAATCAACAATGAATGGTTATGAGTCATCGAAGAGAACTCTTCTGTTTATTCTGCAGATCCAAATCCTGATTGGTCTGTATGTACACGATCAAGCGAAGGTCCAAACAATATGGTTATTTTCATATAATAAAAAAATATTTTATTTTTAAATTTCCCATTCATAATAAATACATATACATCGATTTCTTCTGTACAGATCTAACAAAAATACACATTATGCATGTAGTATATAATGTTGGATCTAATTTTCTCTTCCTGTTTCGCCAAAAAGAAATGGAAATAACTATAATAAGACCTAGCCGTCAAACACTACGATCCACCATGAACCTTAAACAGTGGAAGATAAAAAAAAAAAAAAAACTAAAAGAACAATCACGTAATAATTAAATCTGGTAATTTCAGCTTTTCAGAGATCAATTAATTTCTGTAAGAAAAAAAAAATATCAAGCCATTGTTTCTCTTATTTGTATAGACACAGAAGGAACGAGTCTATCATCCTCCCTGCAATATTCCTTCACTCTCTTGGTTTTAGGGTGAAGCAACTTGAACCAAAATCCACTTTTGTAGGCACCACCATGATGGGCACCACCTTCAAAATCTCTTCTTTGAACCATATCCAATGAGCTACACCTACCCTTTACATGGTTACCACTGAGCAGAAAGATGGAGAGCGAAGAAGAGCTACTCTTTCCCTCCGCAGCGAAACAGCAGCAATGCAATGGAGAAGCAGACGAAGAAGAAGAAGAAGAAGCAGAAGCCGAGGAGTAATAGGAGGAGGAATAAGAAGAAAGAGAAGATGAAGAAGCAATAGAAGAGGGTCTTCCACGTGAGTTAGAAGAACAAGATAACTGCGCAAGCTTTTCCCTCAAGCAAAGAGAACACACACCGGGTGATTGGTTGTGTTTGGGGTGCTTCTTGCAGCGGCCATTGCGCTTCACGCGGCCAATGACACTGTAGGTGTCTTTTTTCTTGGCGAAATGTCTTCTTAGGTTTTCCATTTTGCATCTTCGAATGTGGGAAGTTGGTTGGCTCATATATAGAGGAGCATAAGGCAAAGGGAAAAACCAAGTTTGTGTTTGTCTTCATGCTTTTGTGTGTGGTTTTCCACCAATTTCCGTGATGGTTCATGGGTGCTTCCTTGTGTTCTTCCCAAAATGCTCCTTTTGACGTTTTGTTTTAACCAATTAAGAATTGTTTTGGGGGGTTACGTGAACGGATGTGATGGAGTGAAGAAGGACCCCACAGGGGGAGTCGGTGGTTCCCATGCTCGTGAGGGTTATCCTTCCTAAACTTTTTTATCGGATGATGTAGGACAAAAAGTAAGAGGGGAAGTAAAAAAAGAAAAGAAAAGTGAAATAGTATTTTATTGATATAATAAAATAAAAATGTATGGAACAAAGATTTCTTTAAAAGAAAGCATGCGAGAATAATTTGAGAAAATAATTTATTATATATCAAGTTAAAGAATGTACTTTTTCAAAATATGTCTATATCAATAGGAATAAATAAAAGTGTTTCTCTTTAAGGATATTCTTGTTCTTTTTCTTCTTAAATGTAAGTTCATCTCTCTATCTCAAGATTTTTCTTTTTTTTTGTGGGCAGTATGTTATTTTAAGATTCTTTTTATAATTTTTACTCTGATGAAAAAGTTTTAAAAAAACTCATACTTTAATTATTATTTTTATTATTAGTTGATATTTTTTAAGATAATGAAAAATATTGTTTTGTTTTTATGATTCCGAATTTTAAGTTTTATGTAATATAAATACATTTTAAGAGAAAAATATGACAAAATGATGTCTTAAATTTGTCATCTAATTAAAACGCTTACTATGTATACCTAATATAGAAATTGTCAAAAATATGATTAAAGGGATGACTTTAACTTATCATCCTAATTAAGACACTCAGCATCTATATGCATAATATAGAAACCGAATATGAATATTTGAAAAAAAAAAGTAACTGTGTACACCTGTTATTATTAATTTCTCAACACATTGTGGATTTTTCTTTTCTTATCTTTAAATGCATTTGAAAATGGGTGTTTGGTTTCGGAAAAAAAAAAGAAAAGGGCTTTGTGTGAGGCGGCGTGGAAAAAAACTATCCCTAGGAATGTAAAAAGGCGTTGGCAAGGACAAAATCAAAACCAACCAACCAAGGTTTGAGGCGGTGCCGTTTTGTACACGTATTCAATAACTATTCAGCAAAACTGTTTAACTATCTTTATGTATTTAACTTCTGTAACAAGTAGTTCATAAACTGGTATACTTTTCAGATTCATACTTAACACACTTTTTAATTTGTATATAGTGATAACATAATTTATTTTACATCATCATTGATTCACTGATCTTTTATAATAGCTATATTCAAAGTTATATTCAAAATTATATAATTTTATTGACTATAATGTGTTGATGAAGTTAAAACCTTTTGAGGTAAAATATAGTTGATTTTGTGGAGTCGGACTTTTATAATGTATTTGTTCTCTTAAAATGGTCATAGAGTTTTGTTGATGAAGTATTAAAATACAAATGTTCAAAGTGAGTAAAATGTTCAACTTAGTAAAAGCACAGAGATGATTATAAGAAATATTTAATGATTGAATAAAAAATTGTGTATCTACTCTATATTAGATAATTAGTCTTTATTTACTAAGCACAAAGATGATTATAAGAAATATTTAATGATTGAATAAGAAATTGTATATATATTCTAAATTAGATAATTAGTCTTTTATTTATAGGTCTTTTTAGATTCAGGCTAAGTTATTTTTAATATGTAATGATATAATTCTAGTTTTAATCGTGTTTTTTTAGAGGATTTGAGTTTGAACATAATTAGAGTTGATCCGTAGAACCTTAACAAAAATAAAAGTGCTGAAAATTTTTCAGCAACAATTTAATATATTCAGCTAAGTTGAGAAGAGAGAGTTAAAGACTAGGGTATGAGCTAGGGCTTAGGTGACACCTACACATGCTTCTCATGCTCCTTGTCATGTGTCACCTTGCTAATGGAGAGGACCATCTCCATTCATGGATTGACATGTGTCATTCTCTAATTAGAGAGTTTCTAAACAGTTTGTCACAAGCTAGGGTTAGGATTAGGATTAGGGATTACCCCAAATACAAGGCCCAAAAAATCAAGACAACCTATTATACTCTTTAGCCTAAATAGAAGGCCCAAATTTAAAATCTCTACTATCTTGGCCTAAAAATCCTATTTTACTTGGCTTAATAATACAAGACTCTAAATAATCTTGAAACTTCAAAGTCTTTATAGTGATCTTTTCCAATTTTAAACTTGGATCAAAAGTTTGTTTAAAGGCCCAAACAAGCCCAATTAGATCCAAACTCTTGATTAAGGCTCTAACTTAATGAGCTCTTTATTTTGCAATATCCCAAATACATGTTTGCATCAATAAATAGACTAAGGTTTATAAATAAAAGTCTTATGATGAAATAAAAATAATATTAAGTTTAGGATTAAAGAATAAGATTGGTGATTTTTTACTTGATAAAAATTTTATTTTAAAACATTATAATTAATACGAAGATAATTTTTTTTATAAATTGCTTTTGCATCTAAATCTCATGGAAATATATTGTTAGTGTTTGAATATAAAACTAACATGCAATTTGAGGCTCTTCTCTTATTGTATGGACGTTTATTATTGTATGGATATTTATCCTATGAACTAGAGAAATCTTTGTTTAGTTTTAATTCATGACTAACTAGTCGCCAAATATGATAATATGGTAAGTATATAATTTGATGAAAATATAGATGGGAGGGAGTACAATGATTCTTTAAAACAATTATTTTCTTGAGAGACACAAAAAGTTTTACTTTATCCCATTGTGAACACTAAATTTTCTGACCAAAATTGAATTACAAACTTATGAGATAAAGTAGAGTTGACTGTGAAGAAGTCAAACTTTAACCATATTATATATTCTCTTAAAAGGATGGTAGAACTTTTCTGATTAATCACAAGATAAAAATCCACTAATAAAAAATTCTTCAACACTCAAATTAATAATAAAAAAATAGATAAAAATCTGCTAGTAAAAAATTCTTCAACACTCAAATTAATAATAAAAAGAAATAGATGAGTACAATAAATATATTATAAGTGAATAAAAAATTGTGTGTTAATCCCTTATTATATTAGTCTCTATTTATAAGTTATTTTGACCTCAATTATTTATAATAAATAGAAAGAATGTAACCGATATCATAATATTTAATATAATTAATTATTATAAATATATAATCAATCATTATAAAACATATTTAATAAAATTAAATTACGTCAATCACGGTTGAATCAGACACTCCTACAATAGATACATAATGCAAGAACATTTGTTATTATCCAATGCTAAACTAAAAACAATATATACTAGATGGCACGTGCGCATTGTTTTCTCATTATTTTTACTCCGATTAAATGACGCTTTTAATTAGAAATTTTTATAAGATTTTTCTACGTCAAAAAGGTTATGTATATTTTAATTATTTCTAAAAAGTGTAACTATTTTTTATTTTTTATGACATTTCTATGATTAAAATTTTGTAATTTAAATTTTAGACGATTTGTAATCATAGCATATGAAAGAATTTTTCTGAATTTATAAATATTTAAAAGATCTCATGTATTTAAAAAAATAAATTATAAATATTATGTTCTATCATCCTGAAATATATATATATATATATATATATATATATATATATATATATATATATTTTATCTTATCTTATTCTACAAAATTATTTAATTAAAGTGCAATTTAACGACAGAGAATGAATTAACTATTTAAATATAAATAATATTTGACATTAGGCTATTGATGAGAATAGTATGCAACATTTTATTAAGCATCGTTGAAAAGAGGTACTATTCAATAATTCGGCTAATTAACCATAGTAGTGTAATTTTTTTTCTTAAATTACGAAAAAGGTGTAAAAAATTTTTTTATTACAGATTTGGGTAAGTCATATGGCATGGTGACGAGATGTATGAAGAAGTCGTACCACATTGTGGTGAATTTCACTGTGGCAAAAAAGTCATACGGTAGGAATGACGACTTTTTACTTAAAGTCGTACCACGTGTAATGACTTCTTTGGCCACATTTGCAAAGAAGTCTCCGCCATGGGATACGACTTCTTTGCAAATGTGGCAAAACAAGTCTCCGTCACATGGTACGACTTCTGTGTAATTGGTTTTCTAACTTTCTGAGGTTCGTAATACATATAGCATAGAGATACTCATATTTAAATTGTTGAAGGAGAAACCAAGGAGGCCATGCCATGATATGGTTCTTCCAATTATTACGTGCATTGGTCACACCCCAACCAAATGCCTGCCTTATAACTGACAGAGGCTCAACCATACTATCAGCATTGGAATCTCCAGAGGATGGTTGGGAATCACAATCAGTGTTTTGCATCCGCCACATTGCATCAAACTTCAATAAGAAGTTTAAAAACGCGGAGCTTAAACAACAACTAATTAACATGGGTTTGTATATGCCTTCACTTCCTTTTTATACATGTATTATCTAACTTTGTTGATTTTTGTAATTTAAGTATCCAATTATATGTCATGTTATGAAATGAAACAACCCAGCCTTCAAGCCAAGTTATCTACATTACGAACAGAATTCCGTCAGGCAGCTTTGTGGATAGATCGCATACCACTGGAAAAGTGGACTCAGGCCTATGACGACAGTAAACGATATGGTCATATGACAACTAATCTGGCTGAATGCATGAATTCTATCTTGAAGTGAACAAAATATGGGTATCTCTATGCTATATGTATTACGAACCTTAGAAAGTTAGAAAACCAATTACACAGAAGTCGTACCACGTGGCGGAGACTTGTTTTGCCACATTTGAAAAGAAGTCGTATGACGATGCGGAGACTTCTTTTGCCACATTTGCAAAGAAGTCATACCACGTGGCGGAGACTTCTGTGCAATTTCCACCAAAGAAGTCGCCCCCACATGCAAAGAAGTCGTCACACGTGGTACGACTTTAAGTAAGAAGTCGTCATCCTACCATACGACTTTTTTGCCGCAGTGAAATTCGCTACAATGTGGTACGACTTCTTCATCCATCTCGCCACAACGTCATATGACTTACCCAAATCCGTAATAAAAATATTTTTTTCACCTTTTTCGTAATTTAGGAAAAAAATTACACTATTATGGTTAATTTGTCCAATAAGGCTAATTTTTCAATTTCTAAAACATTTAAATATATTAAAATTAAAATAGTTTTTTAAAATATTTTATCTGAATAAGTCAATTTAAATTTATTAAATTTTAGCTTTTTTTTTTGGATAAAATATTTTAATTATATCAAGTACAGAAAATTATTTGAATGTGAAACAGTCCTAGTTAATATTAGTTAAAAATGTTTTCAAACTATGTTTAAAAAATGAAAACAAATTCTTAATAAATAACAGTATTCATATTAATAATAAAAAATAATTAATATAGACATTGACAAGAAAAAAAAATCATAATACATGTCATTAAAATTTTTAATTCACAATGATAAAAAGGATAATATTCTAATATTAACCAATAAAATTCTAATTAATATAAAAAAATATGAAATAATAATAATCTACAACAACAATAAGAAATCATAATAATTTAAATAAAACTATATTGATATAAATAATTACTCCGAATTTAATCAACAAGTTGTCTTATACTTAAACCCACATTAATATGTAATAAGAATTTCTTAACACCTCAATCCAACACTCCATTAAAATTTTTAATCTTTTTTCTATTATATTTTCCCTCTCGTTCATTATGTATTCGTATAATTTATAGTAGTTACATTTTAAAAGTAATTGACAATGAATAAGTTTAGATCCTATGGCTGAAGTTCGACCACGACAATATTATAATTTAAAAAAATGCATGCGTGAAAGAATTACTTTGTCTTCACGTAATCTCTAACACTACCAAGGGATCGATGTAGACAATGACTTGTCAGTATTATTCCTTAGAATTTACATCTACCCAAAGGACACAAAAGAACCAGAAACCTTATGCACGGAAGAAATAAAAAATAAACAGAGATAAGAATGTTCAAAATACGTAAACAATTCTATTATATAGTATATGTTATATATCCTAATAATTTCTTGAAGACCCCGTTGAACAGACTATCTGTTATATAGTATATGTTTTGTATTTATATAAGATATTGATATTGTTTATTTCCATTATGTCTAAGATTTTGTTTATAATATAGTTTAGTATATCAACGAGTAACTTTATGAGATATTAATTTAATTTCATGAATTATATTATATTATAATATGAGAACCATATATGTTAGTGTTATTATTCAGTTCATGAAAGAAATTCTATTAAATTATCTCTGGGAACATATTTAATAAATTAGTTTATGATAGTTGTAGTGAAAGAGAAATAGAAAATGTGAAAGTGTTGGTGGAGACACAACTGTGATTGGTATAGGAATCTGAGACAATGGCACTGATTTTCCGTGTAGAAGGGCCATGGCAGAACCTCAATTCCCACTCTTCATTGTCTTTTCCCACTTCTCACTTCTGATTTTAAGCTTTGTCATTGTCTTTTATTATCATGTTTTTTTTTTTAATTTCCTTATTATATACATGAAAGTTATTACATGAAAGGAAGATAAAATTAATAATTTTGTAGGGTGATATGTCTCTATAAAAATGGAAATCAAAATAAAAAAAATGAACAAACTTCACAAAAAGAATCCTAGGATTAAATTACAAAATTAAAGTAATTTCCACTTAACGCAGACTTTGGAGACTAATCTAAATTTTATTGGTAAAATAACATAAAGCTAAACTAAAAAGTAGTTAAAAGTAAGGAGCACTTGGATTTTTCTCGTACACAAAGTTCCACATATAAGGTGTGTTGCTGCGTAATAGACCCCTTTTTCATTCATAAATTAATATTATATTATAATTGAATCCACGTATAGAAATAAAACTACGGCTTAAACTTAACATTTTTTTAATATGCATATTGTTTTTAATTGAACTTAATGAAGAATGTCCGAAACAATTTACATAAAAAAAATATTAAGTTTGATAGAAATAAAACATTATCCGAACTAAAATATGTTTAAGTCAAAATAAATTTTATATTTCCATTGAATGTTTTAGAGTACCAGAAAAGATATTTGTTTACATAAAAAAAAAAAAAAGGATTTTGTTTAGAATTTTTTTTTCCGCAGCTGCGAGTTGAACCCAGTTTAACCAAGTATGCTACTGCGGATGACATGAACTTAAACGCAAACAAAATTACTTCTAGTATTTTATATGTAAATTCATTACACTAGGTCAAAATTTGCCATTTAAGTTTTTTACTAATATAGCTTAATTTGTAAATGATACAAACTAATTATATACGTGAAAATGTTTTTGTCTTGTTTTTAAAAAACATACTATTTCCACTAAATATGTATGTAGTTTATAAAATAAATGCAAAGTCAATATTACTTTACATATCTAATAGTTAAAAAAATTAGAAATACTCAGCCTAAATCCAAAATGTAGTCCTTTTAGATTTTGTACAAGTTGAGACGTACTCAATCGAGATCAAATATAGAGATGTGTTTAGCCGAGATCAAGTATAGTTTGAGATGTGCTTAAGACTATATTGAGTATTTGTTAGGTACCTAAAATAATAATTAATCCTTAAATCTATTTGTACCATTAGCATTAACGTAGAAGGTTGTGATAATCCAAACACATTATGAACAGTGCATCCCAAGTATTCTTTTAATAAGTCCCTTCTAGTTCAAGGCAATTATTCTTTAAATAAGATGTCACTCCTAGCTTAAGACAAATACAATCTCTTTGTGACCAAAAGATGACATTTACGCCGTCTTTTGACATATACAAGGTTTAGAATCTCTCTACTAGTTTGGTAGAACGAACAAACACTGTATCCTTACAAAGCTTTTTATGGCACAGAAAAGATTTGTAGAATTTCAGCACATGTAAATAATGATTCTTCTTGTTCTTCACTTTGAAGGATGTCTTTATATAGGCTCAAAGAAAGTAATTGTTAGATTCCCTTCTTCTATCATTGGATGAGCTTGAACATTAAGAAGCATTAAATGTGTAAGCAATATTAATTACTCTTCTCTTCATCAAAGTTGGTAGCAACCCTGTATAATATAGATAACTAAGATAGAGTTGAATATTGCTTATGTTAGAAGGGTTGGTGAAAAGTGTAACTCTAACTCGAATCCCAAAACATATTTTGAGTGAAACTTATGTTTGGCGTGGATCTCTTTGGCGACAGATGGTGAAAACATTCTTTGAATCATAGAGTTAATTTTTAGGAAACATTGCTCCAGAAGTTATCTTATTCTTGAAGATCAAATTGCAACAAACAATACTCTTGATTCGATGCAACTTCACTTCCTCTCAAGTCTCATTCTTCTATAGAAACTTCATCTGCTCATTCATGGAAATTATCTGCTTGTCTTCCTTAGCACAAACAATTGCCTTGAGGAACAAAGTTGGTTTAGACGGATCCACATCCTTTATAGGACCAACCAATTTATTATCAAACCCATATCTCTACCTTATGACAAACCAAGTTGCCTTGTTTTCACTACCTGTAAGACCTTTGAACATAGGTTTAAGGGTAAGAAGCATTAGGCAATCGAGTGCCTCATTTATATATACCACATGTCTATGAGAAAGTTCTTTCAAAGGGAACACCACTTATTCTTGAACTCCTTTCGATTATCCAAATGTCTCTTTGATGCCTCCTCATACTTCTTATGAATTAGAAAGACTTTATTAAACACAATGTCTCCATGAACAATCACCCATTTCTCAGGTTATGGTCATACTCCAAAGTCTTTCACTATACTCTCGTATTAACAAACACTCACTTCTTGAACTTTGGCTCAAATTTACCTTCATCTACATAATAGAAAACATGGCACCCAAATATCTTCATCATTAAGTAGTTAGCAGGCTTGCCTAACTACATCCCAACTAGAATTTTGAACGCAATTCCAAGTGGAGAATTATTCACTAGATAGCATCCTAGTATTATTTGTCCAAAATAGAATGCGACAACATGCTCTTAGTTCTCTCGAACAAGATTTTTGTCCATCCTTTCAACAATTTCATTATGTTGTGAAGTATGACGAACAATCAAGTACCTCACAATGCCTTTATCTCTATAGAAGTTCTTAAACTCCAAAGACTAAAACTCTATGACATTGTTAGCCCTTAGACTTTTGGCTATCTTCCCAATGATAAATAATAAGAAGTGTCCATTGCTTAAACTTATTAAAGGATTTTAATTTCTGATTCATCAAGAACACCCATGTCACTACAAGAAATTCTCAATTTACCTATAAATTATTACATACAATTTTTCATTCGTAAGTAAATTTAGCATTATCTACGAAAAAAATTTGTGAGTAATTACATATGGTTCCTAATACCTAGGTAAATCTGACATTACATAGGATTTTACCTACAGATTTTTTACGGATCCTAATCCGTAAATAAATCTAACATTACCTACAGATTTTACTTAAAGAATTATAATATACGGACTTTTTCATAGGTAATTATCCAGAAATTCAAATATGTATGTAATTACGTACGGATTTAAAGCGTAGGTACCAACAAATTTTTTTGTAGATAATATTAATAATTAATTTTATTAAAATTATTATTATTAACATTATTATTATTAACAATATTAATATTATAATTCAGAATAAAAATTAGTAATATTATTAAAATTTGTAAAAATGATATTATTATCATATTAACTTATATAATTAAAAATATTAATAATACTATATTTTTTATTTTTTATTATTTTTATTATAGTTAATAATATTACTATTATTAATATTATTTTTATTATATTAATTATTATTATTATTATTATTAATATTATTTTAATATTAATATTAATGTTGTTAACAGAATAATATTAATATTATTTATATTTTATTATTAATATTAGTTTCGATATTATATTTTTTAATATTATTATTATTTTAGTATTATTATTATTACTAATATTATTATTTATGATTTTAATAATAATATTATTATTAACATCTATAATTAACAATATTATTAGTATTATATTTAATATTATTCATGTTCTAACCGTGAAGGTTTTTTATTGTTCTCTAGGCTAGTTTAAATAGAACTTTTGAGTTCCTTATCTCATGATAGGTCTGTTCTATTTATTCCTTCACTTTTCTTATAAAACATCTGGTTGTGATTCCAAAATTGTACTCAAATTGTGTAACATTCTAATATTTTACCAACTTATCTAACGCATATTGCTCAATGATCAATGTCTGAATGTCAATTACTTCAAATATTTAATCCTCTCTTCAGTTACGAGAATCTTAACAGACAAAACAGTTGAGCCCATTAAAAGTCGAGCATGCATGATCTGTGACCCATTTTTATAAATACGTAATTCCTTTTTAACACTCATTTTATACTAACAACAACCCTTTGGTCTAGGACACGTCAATTCTTATGAATTTTATTTTTATTTTTATTATTATAATTATCATTATTACTATTATTATTAATATCATTAGTAGTAATGTTATTATTATACTTACTAATGATATTATTATTTTTAATATTAATATTAATTTGATTAATAATAATATTAGTATTGTTAATATTATTATTATTAATATTATGAATATAATTAATATTATGATGAATATTATTATTAATATTAATAAAATATTATTATTATTTTAGTATTATCAATATTATACTTACTAGTAATAATAATAGTCATAATACTAATAATAATAATGAGTATATAGTCATAAAGTTTATGTTGTTGTAGTGGTTGTGAGTTACATGGAAGAGAGGTCCCTTTTTGCAACATACTGAATTTATAAAGTCTCAACATGGAAGAGAAGCCCCAACATTTCTTTTTGATTTTTAGTAAGCTTTAGAAAGAATAGATGAATTAGAGAGAAACACATGATATGATTCTTTTACAAAGTGTAAGTTATAAAAGTCTACCTCGTCATTAGATTTGGTATGTGTTTGTCTTGAGTCACATGTTAGTTACTTTTTCTTCTCATTCTTCTAATTTGGAATTACTAAGTTTTCTCACATAAACATGATACCTTCTTTAAATATTTCTTAAAGGAGGGATTTGTCCTTTCTTGGCTTTGTGCTTTTAGGAACTTTGAACAAAAGTGTTTGAACTTTCTGCATTCATAATTTACCTTCGTTCTTAATTGTAGTTAACTAGATTTAATTCTCTTATTGTGCTAAGAACTAACCCCTTGAGGTTACCTTTGGTACCAATTTAAATTAATTATTAGCTCTAGAAAGAGAGAGTTTAATAGAGCTTTAAAATGCTTTGAAATGATTTTTATAACATGCTGACAATGCTAATAGGGGAGTTGTTTAATAGTTATAGAATATGTTCACATTGTTTAGGGTTTAGGGTTCTTTTAATATGCATATTGTTTCAGACATTTTTTTTTCTTCATAAAATTGGTTTAATTTTTGTTCTAATATTTAATTAAAAAAACGAAATAATGTCATTTGTTATAAAGATAATTAAAGTTTTAGAGATTATTTTTACTATTGTCAAAACTAGAATCGTGATGAGAAATGAAGATAAAAGTTTTTAAATTATAAAAATATTAAATAGAGATGGAATCATTATTGTAGTTTATTATGAAAAACTATAAAATAAACAAGAAAGAAATGTTTGTGAACTAGATATGGATTCGGGAGTCGGTTAAATGTGGGGAAGGTGTTAACACCCCCCACAATGTCCATCCTAAGACGATATCTTTAATCAAATGAGCAAGATTAGTATGACTTACTACAATGTTTTGTCTTTCGAGCAAAGAAAATATGTTTTTTTTTGTTGTTTTTTGGACTCGACAAGGATTGACCTTGGTTCTACGTATTTCTGTCCATGATGGAAAATCAGCGTTTGAAAATGTTTGTTTGGTTTGATGTTTTCATATATATCTTTTTTTAAAAAATTATATCTTTTAGAGAATTTTATATCTTTATATTTTTTTTTGGGAAATCTTATATATTTAAAGATAAACCGAATATGGCTTTTCGGATAACACTCTAGAAAAAGATATACCACACTCTCGGTCATGCATATGGATACGAAATTCTCGACCGTAGCGTATAGATACGGTTCTCTCATTATAGGAGAAGAGATACGACACTCTCGACCATGTGTACAGATACAACATTCTCGGCCGCAACGTATAGATATGGTTCTCTCTCTCGGAAAAGGGATATGACATTTTCGACCACGTGTATGGATACGACATTCTCGACCGCAATGTATAAATACAGATTTGGCGTAAGTGGATACGACTAGGTCCAAATAGATGCAGCTGTAGTACTAAAATATACGGTTTGGGTCCAAAAATAGATGCGATTGTAGTTCTAACTTATACGATTTTGGACTTAAAGGATACAATTTGGATGTAAGGAATACAGTTTGGGTTTTAAGCTATTCGGTATTGAATTTTAAGGATACAATATTGGTTCTAATATATACGGTATGGGCATAAATGGATACAATTTTAGCTTCTAAGGATACGGCCTTGGAGTGAATGGATACGGTTTGGGCTTTTCAAGGATACGACTAGGGTTCATATAGATTCGGTTTTGATTCTAAGCTATACGGTTTGAAGTTTTGAGATGCGATTTTAGGTTCCTAAGATGTGGTTTTATATTTCTAAGGATGTGGGTTCTAATCATGCGATTTGGCTTCTAATATACAACCTGGTTCCTATGGATGCAATTTATCTTCTAAGCTATGCAGTTTTGAAATTCTGATATGCGATTTTAGGTTCCTAAGATGCGGTTTTAGGCTCTTAGGCATGTGGTTTGACTTCTAGGGATACAACTTGTCATGAGGAATACACTCGGTTTGGCTCAGTAAAGGCACTCATATTGATTGCAAGATACTCTATTAACAATACTCATCTCAGTTATAGGGTACTCGGCTAACAACAATCAGGTTAGTAAAAGGGTACTCTACTAACAATACTCAATTCGGTTACAGTGTACTTGACTAACAACACTCAGCTCGATTACGGGGTACTCGGTTAACAACACTCATCTCGGTTAAAGGGTACTCGGTTAACAACACTCAGCTTGGTTACAGGGTACTCGATTCTGTTTAAGTACTCGGTTCTAATAGTGATAATAGGTACTAAGGCTCGGTAAAGGATATTCAATTTTGTATAGGTACTTGGTTCTGTTTATGGATAATAGGCACTAAGGCTCGGTAAAGGGTACTCAGTTTTATTTAGCTACTCGGTTCTGACAATGGGTTTGATGTTATGGGTATAGGAAGGTCACGACTTATACACAACAGTGAATGGAATGTATTTAATGACGACAATGATCGCCACTACATCTACTACGGGATAGGGGAGGTTTAATATTTTTTTTATTGGTTTTGGATGATGACGGGAGATGAACAAATATTATGCAATGGAAATATAAGTAAGCCTGAATGATCTGTCTATTTTGTTTTATTTTTGTTTCTGTATGGAAGTATTTTCTATTTCTCAGTGTGCGATGTGTGAAGCAGATAAGTAGTGTGTGAGTTAGACAATATAGTAACACACAGTGAATATACCTTGTTGAAAATGAGGAATAAAAACAAAAACAAACAAAGATAGAGACAAAATGACACTAACCTATATCAACACCCAATTTCGTCCAGATGAAAAATAAAAAAAAAAATCGTCTTTTGGTTTAAATTTATTATTTGTTTAGATTTATTTTAAAAAAAATACAAAAATATTTTTTATTATTGTCTTTATCTTTTTATTCCATTTTAAGAAAAAATAATATATAAAAAAATGAAAAAAAATGATTTAAGATTTTATCTTCTTAGAAAAATATAAAAAAATAAATATTACTTTTGTTTTAATTTTATTATTAAAAGAAAGAGGAAAAAAACATGATTTTGAAAACATACGTGCTTCACGTTTTTTACTTTATCATTTAATCATCCCTCACAAATACATCATTCACTGTGTGACCCACTCAAGTAACAAATTTGATTTCGTCTGAAAAGTGATTTTGGCAAAGGTAGATTTGAAGCACGGTACATTGAATAATTTGATTAAAGATAATTTGCTACGTGGACATGGTTTTCATACAAATATCAAAAGAAAAAAGTAGAGCTACGTGAACTTGCTCATTTTTGCTCTCGAAAGACGCACTACTGCTTGTCTCATATTTGGCAACAACCATTCTACTCGCCTTTTCAATTCCACCACACAATCTACCCCTCACAACCCTCCAAACTTTCCAATTTCCTCACAACTGAACAAGCTGGCGTCTCCCATCTATAGCCAGTCTCTCTTCTGTTAGCCAGAATAATGTCACCTTGCCTTTAAACAGAAGGTGTCAATGCTCCAACAGATGGGTTCAGATCTATGTTTTTCTCTTGTTAAGGATACACGCAACACGAGGGAAGCCTCTCTAATTCACTAGGCTTCCTTCTATTCTATTGAGATCTAAGGCACACAAAGAACATCCGTTTTGGTGTTTTGGTTTCACTTAGGGCAAAAGCAATAGACTCTCATGGGAGACTAGGAGACAACTACATAGAGAATCCAATATACTCTTACACCTGAAAAAAGGAAATCTCTCACGACTCCTTCTTCCTTCTTCACTTGGCACTTTACCCTTACTCTCACAGATACCTCACACACTAGAGCTATCTCCCCTTATCTCACTTATGATGCCCCTGTCATCCCATTCCTGATTCACTCTCAACCCTCTTTACACGCACATGATAAACACCATACACAACATGAAAATTCCTTCTTCTTCAACCAATCCATTCGCCAAGCCTATATCATCTTTACCGCCACAAGCCAAACTACCATTAAACAACTACCACATGCACCCACACATCGGTGACCTTCGCACGCCTCGCCATGAGCTGCCTTCACAAAACCACTCCGACTACTCACTTATTTTGAGAAGTACCCACTAAAATTATTCCTCCCACATTACATGCGACCCCATCTCCTTCGAGCAACCACCACTCATCTCCCAATAAAACCGCACCTCCAAACTACCATGGTAAGACACCATGCAACGTCCACCATGCACCACCAACACTAGCCCCAAACCCTTAATCGTAGTTGTCACAGCCCATAACAGCTTGAAAAAGCTTGAAGAAGCCCTCATCGAAAAATCGGGCTTCACCGGAGCTCTGCCACAAACCGTCACCAAAGTCGGGTTTTTGGCCTACATTAGGTGCGTCTCTTTCACGCCATCTCATTACCACCATTTTTATAACTTGAAGAAGCCTTGAAACCTCTATTTGAGCCTTGTTGGTGCAAGTCACTTTCTCGCACCATGTACCTCTTTTCTCCTCCATTCCACCTCCATTGAGACGAGAAGGAGGAGAGGAACGTTCGCAAGCTCAATGCTCGAGTAGCCAACTTTGAAAGCAGATTCTAGGAGATCTAGGAATTTTTAGGAGAAGCTGGGGGTTGCATTGGAAAGTCGGGTTTACCCTCTTTCTAGTGGTATGCCACAATCCCAATTATGAAACCTCTAGATCCCTAAAAAATGAGCATCAAGATGAGGGTCCAACATGGGTAACTTAATAGTTTTTGGGCATCACATAAAATCAGAAACCTTGTCTTGGGGATGACTTTGGGAGGTTCGTTCTCCCTGTTCTTGAAGCTTTAGGAGGTTTGTGAGCTATCATTAGAAAGATATTTCTATCCTCTTTCCAATGATATATGGGAGGTGCATTTATGAAACCATTTGGTCACCCAAAATCATCCCAAAAAACCTGTCCCCAAACTGCTTTCTAGGTTTTCCAGAAACTGTAATGGAGGTCAGTCAAGTAGCCAACTTGAGGGGGTTCGTTCTCCCTATTCTTGAACCTTCAGGGGATTTGTGAGTAGTCTTTGAAAAGGTCTTTCTACCCTCTTTACAGTGGTCTACCATAGGTGCATTTATGATACCATTAAGGCACCGAATTTTGGTTCGCAAAACCTGTCCCCAAACTGGTTTCTGGGTTTTTCCTAGAAACTAAGTTGTGGAGGTAGTTTTGGTTGTTCAAGTGCCTAACTTTTGAGGGAGTTTTCTTCCAGTATAAGAATCTTCAAGGGCTGTATTTGTGCTTGTTTTCAAGATCTTTCCATTTATATGCCATAGGTGCATTTATGATACCATCTGGACCTTAAAATTTGACCCCAAAGTTGGGGTCTCAAACTGTTTTTGAGAGACTTTTTTTAAAAAACAAAGTCATAAAATTCACATCTATCATTGGACCAACTTTGAGGGATCCGTTCTCCCTATCCTTAAACTTATTGAGAGTTTGTGAGTGACCATTGGAAAGTCCTTGGAATGATCTTCAAATTCATATAAAGTTTTCCCATTAACATGATTATTTGACTACCCAAGACTAGCTTCAAAGTTGCCTGTTTCACACTTTTTCTCCACCAAATCCTAAATATCTCTAAATCCCAAAACTTAGTTTTGTTCTTGATACTAACCTTGATCCAAGGGGACTCTTAGAGGCACGTACACTGTCCAAAGGACGTCTCTAATTTGGGTCAGGGTTCGCATCTCGAATAAACCATCCTCAGTGGATCCGCCTGACCTAAGCTAGACACCACTTAAGGTGATGACCTCCGGCATGTATACTGCCTTTTGAGGGATCATCTGAAGTGGTTATGGTCAAACCCTTCGCCCTCAGGGAACTATGACTCGTTTCAAGTATAAGGAAAAACACATACACTACTACCTTTTCATATGCTGCGAGTTTTAGCGAGTCACGGTATCCCCGTTTGAGCCTAAACCTCGTGCAATCTACGTTCGCTCATTTTCGAGTGGATTGATGGTATATTCGTTACCTCCTTATCTCATACCACCCATTACTCACCAAAAAACCCAAAAAACCAGAAAACTACAAAATGACCAAAATGCCCCTATTTGATAAAAAATCGCAAAAAATAGAAAAAAATAGGAAAAAATACTAAAAAAAATAAAAAATTAAAAAAATCAAAACAAATCAACACCTAATCGAACTTGCTCAAGTAAAGAACTACTTAATCCTGATTTTTCATCCTTGCTGAAAATACGTAAGAGCAAGGTCAAACCCTTGTCGGGTTCCAAAAATCAAAAAAATATTTTTGCTTGTTTTTATTTGCACTTTTATCTCTTCTTTTCAAAAAATAAACATTTCAAAAATCACATTCATTTTACTTATTTAATTAAAGGTACCGTCTTAAGACGGGCGTTGTGGGGGTACTAATACCTTTTCCACACGTAACCGACTTCCGGACCTAGATCCCATTTCGCAAACTAGCCTTATTCTTGTTTTTTTGGTTTTTTCATATTCTTCCATAAAAAACTATGGTAGCAACTCCTCTGTTTTGAAAACTTATTAATTTTTCGGATCGTCGTCACCGTCACGATTCCGGTTGCGACAACCTCTAAGTAGTTTCCTGGGCTAAGTGATCCACTACGAATGAAAGATGATGGTTCTCTCTGGTGCCAAGAAAGCCTCAATATCAAGCGTGCAAGTCAAAACTTAAACTGAATAGTGTACGATATGTGTTTGTGTTTGTGAGTCCTTTTTCTAATTGTCGTGGCCCTCCCCAATAGTCTAGGGTCTTCTTTATATATTTCCTGCAGACCTTCTAATTCTTCCCCGTAATGTTTTCTAATCATGGTTATTTATTCAAAATAAATTACACTAACTCCCCATTAACTTCAATTAAGAAAGACTGTCGTATTGTTACAATCCCATGATGGATAGGGGTGCGTGAGAAGGAGGAAGATGCAATTGCAGTTAAGAATATGAATGGGTATCAGAGAGAGCATCGTGGAAGAAAGAGAGAGTTATGGGAGTGAATGAGTGCACGATTTTAGGGAGAGAGTGAGTGGCCTGCATTAACCGTGACGTGAGGAGAGGGAACATGCAGAATGAGAGAATAAGAACGTGAGAAAACGAGAGTGAATAATATTCATTAAGAGAGGAGAATGTACAGGGCCGCGAACGACATGTATTAATGGTAAGAGTGAAGGTGGACATTAACCATAAAAGAGAGGAGAGTGAAAGGGTAGTGAGAAAGTGCAGAGGTGAACTACATGCATTAATGCAGAGAGAGTGAAGGTGGACATGTGACCTGACATTAATTAATGGAAGAAAGAGAAGAGAATAAACCTTAATAATGTGAGTGAATGAGACTGAATGTTTCACAAGAGATAGATCGTGTAATGATTGAAAGAAAGAAGAGAGAAAACATGTATGAATGTATGAAGGTGTAGGCATGAAAGAACTGCATGGGAAAGAGATAGTGAAGTTGGCAAATGACAAACTAAATAATGGAGATGTAGAGAGTAAGTAGCAAACAACACACTCCCATTTTTTATGTTTGATACTCCTAATATGTTATGCTTAAAACAAAATATCAATCTTTTTTTTTATTATTTTCTTAAAAAAACATGAAAACATAAATTATTTTATTTTTTTTAATAATAACATAAATTATTTCAAAGATTATTTATTTATTATTATTTTACTACTATTATTATTATTATTATTCTTTTATTCTATTTTTTATTATCAACATATATATATATATATATATATATATATATATATATATATATATATATATATTAATTTATTTGCTTGGACGTGGGTATTGACAACTATTTTCGAAATTTAATCTTCTGAAAAATCAAAAGATTATATCAGTTCACTTGATGGAAAAATCAAATAACAATTATTATAAAGATTTTAAATATAGAACAATTTTTTAAACCCTAAACAAAATTTATTAGGTACTTAAAATTTAACTATATCATTTTTAATTTTCCATGTACAGACACATAAACAATGAATATTCAAGATAATCATCACATCATCCTTGACGGTAAAATGAATTAGCAAACTCGTTTGAAAAATATAAAATTTAGAACAATTAATAGAATGAATTTTTTTAAAATAAGAATTCAATTAAAAATACTAAAATTTTACAAGAGACTTAAAACTTAATTAAAGTATTTCATTTTAATTAAAAACAATTTTCTAAAACATCTTTCATTGAAACTTTTATAAAGAAAGATAATTAATAATTAAATAAAATATGTTTAAATAATAATATAAATAAATGATGTAAAAGTACATAAATTTATTTATATTTTACTTTAAGTATGTGATAGTATTTCATTGAGAAGTTGAAAGATGTTTTAGGTGTTGTTCAATTAGCTAAGAATTTAAGTGTGAGACCAAGTTATACATTGAATAGAAATGAAAAAGTTGAGTGACATATAAGAAAGAAAAATGATCCACAAGCCTATGGTCTTAAGGTTTGGGGTTAAAGGTGGTATCAGTTCTCATTCTTGTTTAATCTCCCTAGTATTTCCCCTCGATTCCCCAACAAGTGGCATCAGGGTGATGTTTCATCTTAGTGACCGACTCAGATGAGTAGTACAATTTGATTCATGTATTGGAAGTCTTCCTAACGAAAGTTTCAATAAAGTTTGTCCCGTTAAGTGTCCGCTCGAGAGAGGTGTACCAATGTGGAAGAAACTCTCACTTGAGGGAGATTATTAGGAATTCAAGTGTGAGTCTAAGTCTCACATTGAACAAAAATGAGAAAGTTAAGTAATATATAAGAAAAAAGACCCACAAACCCATTGATTTAAGGTTTTAGGTTAACGATGACATGAATCCTTTATCGGAATTTGACTCATGTCTCATTGTTATGAGATCTCTCCAGTGTTTGCCCCATTGATTTACCCAATAATACCTTTGTGCATATATTTAAAATGGTGTTCAAAGCTATCATAGAGTTGTTTATCAATTGAATGTAAATTCTATGGAATATGAGGAAGAAGAAATACTAGTATCATATAAATTATATTTTAGATTTATTATAAATAATATAATATGTAATTTTTAATTATTAAAAATTTAAAATAGAAAATTAGGATTGATTTATTAGAAATAATAGATTAAAAAAGATAAGAGATTATAAAACATCTCAAGAGTAATTTATTAGAGAATAGTTCATTAAAACACCGTTATTCACAAAAAAGAAAAACTCATAAAACTTACTTTCATTCAATAATACTATTTTAATTTATGCATATTGTAAAAAAATATAAATAATTTCAATAAAATAATAAAAATATGAATGTTAATTATAACTATTCTATTGCATTTAAATAATAATAAATTAAAGAGGTAGAACTAAATGAAAGATTTTGTTCTTATTTCCATGAAATTTACCTAGGCACAGTGTTGGCTATGTTTACATGGTTTATCTATGGAATATCGTCAACTGAAGGCAATTTTCTTAATTACATATGACATTGAGACTTTCCTAGTGTTAGATGACTGCACTATGAAAAAAATGAGAAGTTTCTTTGCCCGAATCCTTGTGGATGTTGATCTTCTCTCTATCTTGCCTCAATAACTTTTAGTGGAGCATCCTGATTTTGTTTTTATAGCAAATATAAGATATGGATGACTTTCTTCTTTCTGTTCATTTTGCAAAATGATAAGTCATGAACTTTCTTATTGTAAGAGTAAGCAGGAGGAACGTAATGAAAAAAAAAATTAAAACTAATCAACAGTTTGTGCCAAAAGTCTTACGAAATAATTGTGAGGATGTTGTGTTTTCACAATAGGAAGTTGTTTCTCAGTCTCCTTTTGAAAGGGATATTGATGTTGTTGTTGCAGTTGTGGATGTACCAAAAGTCTCAGTGAATAATTATGAGGGTGTTGTGTCCTCACAATATGAAGTTGTTTCATAGTCTCTTTTTAAGAAGGATGTTGATGTTGATATTGCGATATAGATGTGTATCATACTTCAAGTTCTAAGCCAAGTCTTGTTGACTCCTCTCCATTTTTAAAATAAAATAAACAAACTTCTCCTAAGGGTGATTGTTTTCATCTTGCGGGTTTGGCTCTTTCCAATTTTTTTGCCTCTTTACCCGTTATGGATCAGGAAAAAAATCATGATAAACATAATGCTTTAAAACAATCACAAAAAATACATGTGTAATCCCTTGAGGGCAAAGAATCTATTCTTGATGGAAATTCTTTGTAGCATAGTAAAACAATTCCTGAACAAGGGAAAGAGATGAATGGAAAATCTTTGCAATTTGTTAATGTTGTTCCTAAGTTTCATAGGGAGCAGAATTTGGTTTCTAAGAAGTGAGCTGATTTGATTTTGGAGGAGAAAATTTCTAACTCAGACTCTAATGGACATGATGGTCTGGTCCAAATAAGCTGCATGCCTGATAAGCCTACTAAAAATGCCACTAAATCTACTTTATTGGTTCAGACTTCTTCTAAGTTTGAGGATGAGTGTAAGTTAGTTTTAAATATTGACAAATTTGATGGAGTAGAGATCTCATAGTGATTAGAATGAGTCACATGTGTGTCTAGACTTCTAAAGAACTTGTGAGACTGAGAAAAAGATATTTTCAGGACTGTTAAAAAACTTATTAGAATAAGTAATATAAAGAAGAAATAATGTTGCTGGTTCTTTAGATGTTTTTTCAACCTTTCTTGGTGACCATAAACTAGGTTTTCTTTCTTTAGTTTTTTTGCTTTTGAATTTAAGGGATAAACTTCTCTTGTTGATTTTCTTTAGTTTTATTTTTTTTGTTGTTTCATACTTCTCATGTTGATTTGATTTGTTTGATGGTTTGATTTGTTTCTTTTTTTCATTAGTTTGATCTAACTCCCCATGATCTTAATTTTATTTATTTCTAAATAAATTTCATGTGCTGACTCCATGGTTAAGATGAATTTTATTTAAAAAAATGTAAAACTCAATAAAAGAGAGAATATTGTGTAAAAATTTACAAATTAAGAAACCAAATTTTTATTGATATAGTGTGTCAATTTAAAACTAAAATTAAGATAAATTATTTGAGTTTCCAATAATGTTAAATTTAGTTTACCTAAAAATAATATCTTCAAATTGCTAAGCTTTATTATTCCCCCCTCTTGGTCATTATAAAGAAAATGACGCTGAATGTAGTTAAGAAGCAAGAAACGGCATAATATACTAGCAATACTTTTAAGTCAACACCAAAACAGGTCTGATTATTTTTCTTCACATAATTTTATAGAGAAATTTAAAACATTTTATAATAAAATATATTATTTAAAAAAAAATAAAATAAATTAAAATTATTGAAATTTATGAAAAAATTAATTACACAAAGAGTTATAAAATTTAATTAGAAAGTAGCAATTTAAATTTTCTATATTATCGTTTTTTTTATCAACAATAAAAAAATATATTAAAATGGAAATAGCGACGTAATGTTTCAATCCTTATATACATAAAGTTAAAAGAAAATAGACCCCAAATATTTTGATTCATTAATTTTGTTAGAGCAAATCCTAAGTCAGCCCTATAATCCTATTCCTATATAATAATTGCATTAGAGTCTCAAACACAATTATAAAAACCAGTTCAACACAATTATATATATAAAAAAATATGTCTTGAATTAGACATCTTCTCCAATAAACATATAATTTCATTTAGACATGCTCTTCAATTTAACAAGTCACAACCGGATACTCCTTATCCGTAAGCTTCTCCTCTTTTGATTTTAATATGATCTTCTTTGTAACTCAATCTGAATTAAGGTGTTATTAGCTCCATGTAATTTTTTAATTAATATAGGTTGGGAATTCTTTCATCTCGAAATGGAGTGGGAATTTTTTTTGTCGAAACCGTTGATATTATTCTTTTGTTAATACAGGCAACTATTATGTTTTTGTTGACACTAAGTTTTTTTTCTTTCAATATTTTAAAGTTAATGTTAAATATAATTTTTTAGTAACATTAAATGATATTATTTTTAATTAATGTTAGTTAAGATTGTTCTTCCTGTGTTAATTAAAGCTTTTTCTAATATAGATCTATATGATGTTTCTCGGGGTGTTAATTAAGATTTTTCTATCAAACTTTGACATAGTATTTTGGAAGTGTTATTTGTGCTTGAGCAGATTATTAACTTATTTTATTTCTTTAAACACGTTTTTAACATAAATTTTCTAGGTTTTTTTATTAAGTTTTTAGAATTATATATGAAGAGAGATGAATTATATATCTAACAATTTAGGATAACAATGTTTAATCGCACTTTTTTTTATTAATGATGTACCTAGGAATTCAAAACTCTTTTAGTAAGATTTGATGACACTAGCGTAAAAATAAAAAATAATGATTTTGCATTACATTAGCTTAATATATCTGTGTGGCACTTGTAACCTCTATAATTAACAAAATATAGAAATTAAATTACGAAAGATTCGAATCCGAGTTCTGTAAATATTAAAAATCAATAGGGAAGATTTGAACTCTAGTTCTATAAATATAGAAATTAATTACGGCAGGTTCAAATTCCAGTTCCATAAATACATACAAAACTTAAAATTATTAGATTAGATAAATTTTATAATCATATTTTGATTATTATTATTATATTTGTTACTATTATTATAATTATCATAATGATTATTATTATAGTAAGAATAATATTAATAAGAATAATAATATAATTATAAGATTAAAAATTTAATAATAATAATATTAACAAAAGTAATAACATAAATATTAATAATAATGATAATAATATTTAATATATTAATAATAATAATTTTAAAAGTAATAATAATATTATTATTAATATTAAAGATATTAATTATAATATTAATAATAAAATTAATTATTAATATTATTTGTAGAAATTTATAGGTTTACTTACTGATATAGATCAATCAATAATAATTACAGATTTTATCTATAGATTTGTTATCTACAAAAAAGTTTGTTAGTAATTATTGACCGATTTATATTTGTAAATAATATCTAAGGATTAAAATTCATAAATATTATTTACGGTTTTTTTTATAAATAACAAATACATAAGTAAAATACGTAAATAATACTAAATTAATCTACAAATTTTTATTTATACATAATTATTTATAAATTTTTGTGTAAGTCCATCGGTAAAATCTCTATATAATATTAAATTTATCTACAAAATTTTATCTTTTTACAAATTTCTTCATAGTACTTAATGCTTAATTGATAAATAAAAAAAAATTGTAGTTAAGCCTAACTAGTCACTACTATACTCATATCATTAGTAAGACATATTTCAGGAAACAATTGCCTTAAATTTTTTGTGAGTTCCCTCATTCCTTCTCAACCAACTCCGCTTTGCTTGAACATTTTAACTATATTGGGACTACTCCTTGCATTATTACCTATCAACAAGACTATGAGTAATTGGTTGAAATTGCTCCCATAATACTTGCACCAACAAAAGTTACTCTCACGCAAACTTGTACTTGCACCTTCCACCATAATCCCAAGACTTAGCCCAAGCCATGCAAATCAGAAATGGTAATTAATGATGAAGTTGACTGGCCTCACAAATGCCTAACACCTCCACTAGCTCATGACCACATATATAGTCACTCTTTACCAAACAACTACACAACCTCCTATTTAAACTAAACCAGACAAGTCTCTTATTATTATCTAGTCCATATAGATTAGATGGTATATTTTAGGTCTAAAATGAAATTATGAAAGTAAAAAATTAATCTATTTATGACCTAGAAATTATACCGAGACCCTTCTTCTTCTTCCTGCCCCATAGTGTCACCCTGCACTTTCATATTTTCTTTAAATGACGATAACAGCCTTCGTAAAAAGATTGAAATGGGCATGAGGAAATTAAAAGAAGATGGAAGACTAGGATGGCTATGGATAGTGAACGGCGTGGGTTTTAAAGCTTGCATTTGGTAAATAGTATGCTGATCTACGACGATCGTTAATTGCACTGTAATGGTTATGTTAGTGTTTTGTGGTGGTTGGAAGTGTTGGCGGTGGTTAGAGTGGTTACGAAAAATCTAAGGCAAGTTGCTAATCTCTAGTATCCACATCTCCTCCTCCATACCGCCGTTCCATCTCCCAAACAAAACTCCAACTTCCATAAACCCATACAAACAATCATAAATCTATACCTATTTACGTCTTTGTGCTTTAATCGGAGATTGTTCTTCCAAATTTGATTCAATCACCGGTAAGTGTTTTACCACGAAAATCAAACCACCACACACGTTCAATAATAGTAGCAGCAAGCGCACATCCACCAGTGGAGATAGAGAATGAAGCGATGCAAAGGATTGATGATAAATAGAGGTGCAAGAGAAAAGCATGAATAGAGATGGAGAAGAGCCTAAGCAAAGGAGTAGGAGATAGAGGGTAGTGCAGGAGTATATTAAATTATCATGAGGGTTTTTCAGTCATTCTCTATATATGACCTAATTTAAACTACCACTTATATAATCAATAATAATAACTAATTATATTTAGATTGACCTCTTATAACAAATATTTGGAATACATAAACATCATTTTCTATTTAAGATAGCTTCCTACTCCCACTTACCTTTGTGGGAAACTTCCAAAAAATGAGAAATCCCACTTCACACTTTTGTGAGAAGCTTCCAAAAAATAAAAATAGTAGACAACTAACACCTCTCATTTCACTTTAAATAAAGTGAAACTCCTTTGTCAGAAACTTCCAAAAAGGAAAATAATAGACAACCAACACCTTCCGATAAAAGCGGAGAGTCACCAACTCTTCAACCGACATAGAAACCCTGGCCGAGAAGAATTTAGAAAATAAAGAGAGAGTCATCGGCGCTTGTGTGTAATTGATTTTTGATGCGCATACGGTGGTTCCTCGGAAGCCCAATCAAAACCACAGTATTTAGTATGCATGGGAACGGTTATGTAAGGAGAGGTTGGAGCAGCTGCCAAAGGAAGAAGCGTCAAAATCAAACCATTCATTGCATGCATGATACTGTTCTCCACTTTTTATCCACTATCATAAATATCAAGCTTATTCTCTCTCACAATTCACTTCACACTCTCACTTTTATTTATTCAAATCTTGGGCAATTCAAAAATAATATATTACACATTATATAAACATTATATATGTATACATATACACATTATATAATGTACACATATACACCTTATATATATATAAAAACAACGGTGACAACGTAAATAATTACAGTTTGAATTTTGACATCCCTTTCAAGGAGGATATTCTTTCTCTTCCTGCACGCCGAACTCTATCCACTTCCTTCTCTTGCAGAGATTTATGAACCAGAAAAACCCGATCCCAGCCACAGTCATCACACCACTCACCAGATAAACAGTTTTGGTAGCAATGGCCATTATGAAAACCAGAAAAGCAGAGGGTACGAAGCACATCACACCCAACAATGGCAGCTTCAGGGGAACCCGATAAGGCCTTTCAATGGTGGGCTTCTTCCACCTCAACCAAAGAAACGAAGCAAACTCCAACAACATTCCCAAATTGTACAAGAAATTCGCCGAAGAAATAATGTCAGTGAAGTCCATGTAAGACATACCAAGACATATCAAAGTGGATAACAGAATCCCCAACCAAGGTGTGCTGAACCACTTTGACCTAACCCCGAAAAACTTGGGCAGAATCCCGATCTCCGCCATGCCCAGAACCTGGTAGGCGTTGCTGCTCAACTGGGCCTCGAAAAGCCCAATGGCCGACAACACTGCGCCCACTTCAATCCAGATTTTCAACCACTTCCCTGCGATGATCTCCGCGGCCTGCGCGAGGAACCCAGTTTCCCATTGGCTCTGCTCAACCGAAACTGCTCCAGTGACGGCGAAGAGAGGGATCATGTAGGACACGCAGGTGAAAACAACAGCAACAAAAAGAGCCAAAGGGAAAGTCTTGGCCGGTTCATCAACCTCCCCGGCTAAAGTACTGACGTTGTCCCAGAAGTTGAGGTTCCAGAAGAGCGTGTTGAAGAACAAGTTCCAGTCTTTCTTAACACCCTTCTGACCCAAACTAACCCACCTGTGGGGCTTAATCTTGGGGATGGCGATGAGGGACATGAGCACGAAGGGGGCGAGAGAAACCACCCCGAGTAGCACAGCCACGTTGCCGAAGATGGTGAGGCCGGTGTAGTTCAGGAATGAGAGAGCCAGGATTGAAGCTAAGACTGCGACGTGGCGGGGCCAGCCGGATTTGAGAACGGGGAACATTTTTTGGACGTATTCGATGCAGAAGACGGGGAAAGATGCCATGTTGATGACACAGCTCAGGAACTTCCACGTTCCCATTAGGGAGCCCCAGAATGAGCCGAAGGCCTGTTCGGCCCATACCACGAAGCCACCGTTGCCGGGGTAGGCGGTGGTTAGCTCCGCCGTGATTAGGGCTTCCGGGACGCTCCAGATGAAGGGGAATATGAGGAAGCCCAGGAGAGCCAAGAGGGGGCCCGCCGCTTGAACCGCGGGTTCTTCGCCGTAGGGACCACCAGCAACTTCGAAGTAGATGATGAATATTAGAGGGATGAGGGTGAGTTTCTTCACTTTTGAGGCGTTTCTGGAAGCGGTGGCGGTTTCAATTGCGACGCCGGCGGGTGCAGAAGGTGTTTCTTCCATTATTGCGCAGAAGGTGTTTCTTTCATTATTGCATTGTTGTGTGGAATGATTGGTTTATAAAAGGAAAACTTATGGCCACCGTCGCTTACGTGAACAAGTGTATAATAGAGTTTTTTCTACCTAAGTTAAAAAGTTGGAAACTTTAATGTTGAAGTTCGTGGGGTTGAGTTTGAACGAGGATAGGAAGCCGGGGTTGAGTTCAGATCCTTACATGTTTTTTACTGTTACATCACGAACCACTTACGAATGTCATAAGTCAGACCGTTATAGTATTTCATGACTAATTTTGTAAATACACAATGTTTAATTCTGTCTACTCAAAAACTAAGCAGAACTTTCTAACTACTCATCACAGACAGCAATTACGTATCCCCCACCACAAATAGCAATTACGTATCCCCCACACTTCCATACCTTAAATAGTTATATGTTTTCCGCTGTTGGATTCAACACAAATGTGTCTTGGTTCACCATGAAACACCTACGAATGTCATAACCCAAGAAACAATTTTGTTGCACCATGACCAATTTTGCACATACACAGTGATTAACCACATCTACTTAAGTGTTTAAATAATAAGAATTTTCTGACCACCCATCACAAGCAGCAATATGTAGACATAGCTAAAGAAGACGTTCATTTCAAACCCTAAATTTCACCTCCATGCCAAGTTGGAACCAACTTGCCATGTCATTCATTTAATCCATGTCACTATCATGTGGGGTTGTAAGATGGTTGTGTTGCCACGAGATGTTGTCAATATATAAGAACTCTTATAAAAGATAGAACATGTGGATGTGGTTGGGAATGAGTAATGATATTTTGATATTCTTATATATTAATACATTTATTTAACACTCTGATGTGTAAAAAAAATAATATTTTATTGTGAGGTGTCAACATGTCATTTGTTCTTACTTCTTTTCTCTCATACTCTTTTTCTTTTTTCGCTCTCCTCACTCCATGATCTCTTTCTCCTCTCTCTTCCTTTTCATTTATTAACGAATAATCTTTCTTTAGTAGTTTCCTTTTTATCATTTGCTTTGACATTCACCTCTATTGCATCTTAATATTAACATTAAATAAGCAAACATAAACATAGTAGTGGTGGTGCGTTTTCTTCTTTGTATCAATCCTAACATTTACCATATCAACTCTAACTCTAGACAAATAAATTTTAAACATTCTTGTGATGTTTCTTCTTTTTTGCATCAACCATAACATTTTTGTTTTTTTTTATTTTGTACACCTCCATTGTTTGTCTTTGACTTTCACATGTGTTGTTTGTCACTGTGTTATCATGTTTTGAAATAAATATATTAATTATTTTATTTTTATCTTAAAATAAGAATTAGAAAACCTTAAGTTTTAATTCATGTTATTAAATTATCATTTTTAAAGTATTTTGTTTTTTAGATAAGATTTGAATGTTAGAAACCAAATCAAGTGGTTTTAAAAGAAAAAACATTGTTACTAAATAAAATAAAAATAAAAATAATTACAATAAATAAAATAATAATAATATATTGATGTTATGAATAAAACATATTTATGAATATAAAAAATTATATATGATTATTTAAAACGAAAATAATAATATTAAGGATAATAAAAATTAATTAACTAATTATTATATATATATATATATATATATATATATA